>Ga0207133_1004_pt1 | contig 48333 bp, 43 predicted proteins | sample Alteio_BWMinHeat_11_FD_153537 | JGI IMG/M metagenome (GOLD analysis project Ga0207133, IMG submission 153537) | Enriched cells from forest soil in Barre Woods Harvard Forest LTER site, Petersham, Massachusetts, United States -... | ecosystem: Environmental > Terrestrial > Soil > Temperate forest >... | reverse complement strand
ACCCCGTGCCGAGGCTCGACGCGGGCCTGCTCTTCGTACGAAGCGGGCATCGAGTCCGGCGTGCCGAGGTAGTAGGCGAATAGCTCTTCCAGACAACGCACCGAGCGGTCGCGATCTTCGGTAATGGCCGGGAGATTGTAGACGTGGGAGAAGAGAAAGCGCTTGAGCCGCGCATTCTCCGCCCCGTGCGCGTCGCTGAAGCCTGCGAGGCGGCGCGGCGCGCGCCGAATATCTTCCGGCGTCTCGATGGCGAGGGAGCGAACGTTTTCGGCAGTCGTCTCGATCAAATCCGTGGCGAGGAGATCAATCACGCCCCTTAGCGCTTCGTTGAATTTGAGCTTGAGGGGGCCATCGGGGTGCGAAGAGTTCACCCGGTCATAGGCTTCGCCGAAGCTCGGCACCTCTTTGCACAGCGCATCGACATCGAGCAATTGAGCTTCGCGGGCGTCATCGAGATCCGCGGTGTTGTAGGCAATTTCATCCACCCAATCTATGAGCTGCGCTTCGAGAGGCGGACGAAGGTCGAGAAGATATATCGCTAACTGCGGATGCTCATCGGCACGGTAATCGCGAGAATGCTTGACGATGCCCTCGCGCACTTCGAACGTGAGATTGAGGCCGGGAAAGTCCAGATAGCGCAATTCGAAATGTTCGACGATTCGCAAGGCGTGAAGGTTGTGATTAAACGAGCCGCCGTGGGGGCGCATCAGTTCATCGAGCTTGCGCTCTCCGGCGTGGCCGAATGGCGGATGGCCGATGTCATGGACGAGCGCGAGCGCCTCCGCGAGATCGCTGTTGAGCCCAAGCGCGGCGGCCACCGTGCGGGCGATCTGCCAGACTTCGAGAGTGTGGGTCAAGCGATTGCGAAAATGGTCGGAGAAGCGCGTGGTGAAAACCTGGGTCTTGGCTTCCAGGCGGCGAAAAGCGCGGGAATGGATGATACGGTCGCGGTCCCGGGCGTATTCATTGCGATACGGATGCCGCGCTTCAGGATAGCGGCGCCCCCGGGACTCTTCCGCAATCATCGCCCAGCTGGCATGCAGCGAAGAATATGCGGGAATTGATGCTCGTTCGATGAGCCGCTCCCTCACCATGAGATTCGCTCCGGGCGGTAATGCTAGGCGGCAAGCGCCCAAGAACGATCAGGACTTTGGCGGAATGGCGTCAAGACCCCGATCCGCTGCATCGGCGATTGCGGAGTCTGGAAATTCTTTTTTAAGCTGCTGATAAACTCCCGCGGCTTCTTGCGGATTCGTCTGGCGAAGCTGGTTGGCAAGCTCCAAGAGCACCATCGGCCGGGGGACCAGCACGGAAGGTTTGTCGGCGAGCGCGCGGAGAATCTTGACGGCGTCAGCGGATTTTCCAGTTCGTGAATCGATCACGGCCGTTTGAAACTGCGCCATCGCGGCAAGCTCTTTGTCGCTTCCCGCATCCAGCTTCTTCAGTTCCTCGAGAGCCTGGTTGTGACGCTCGAGATCCTCGAGAGCGAGCGCCGCGTAATAGCGCGCGAGCTTGCCGGGATTTGTGCTGGGGTACTTGTCGGCCACGGCGCTGAACTTTGTGGCGGTCTCCTGCGCGCGCGAGGCTTCATCGCTGTATGTCAGTTCGCCGGGCTCGGGGGTTTCGCCGAGAGTGCGGATGCGCGCGGAGAAGACCTTCATGGCGCCGTCGAAGGCCGCGGAGGCTTCCACAGTCTTCCGGTCGCTATAAATTTTCCAGCCGCCGATGGAGCCGCCCACAACAATTGCCGCCACAAGAATCGCAGCCGTCAGCCGGCCATGAGAATAAACGGCTTCGGCGCCGTGCTCGATGGAATCACGGATCTTATCCTGCTTTAGTTCTTTGCGAGAAAGATGTTCAGACACCGCGGCTCCTCTGCGTGCTACCGGAAACTGTAATCCTAGCATATCAGGCCCGTATGCCGCAGGCGCGCAAGTACAAGCCCGGCCGCGAGGCGCGAATTTACCCTTGCAGCATGCTTTATCCAGTGCAAAACCACAGCGCCCTGGGAAAGTGCTAATTTTGAAGTGTGCAAACTACGTGTATCCATTGCGGGACGCAGCATGTGCTTAAGGACACCGAGCTGGGCAGTCATCCCAAGGTGCAATTCCGCTGCTCGAAGTGCAAAAAAATCACAATCGTCGAACTGAAGCTGCGTCCGGATCAAACCGTGGTGATGTCGCCACTGCCGTCGTTTGCCCGGGGAAATGCGACCAGTTCCGCTCTGAAACTGCCCCCCATGGACCCCGGGTTGAAGCTGCCTCCTAACGCGAACGTCGTGCTTACTGTGATGTCCGGCCGTGAAAAAGGCAGTATGCATAAGTTAAGCAAACCGCGCGTCGTTCTGGGCCGAAACGATGCCGACATTCCACTCGATGATCCGGAGATTTCGCGCTATCACTGTTTGCTGGAAGTACGCGAGACGCACATCAACCTGAAAGACTTGGACTCCACCAACGGAACGTTCTACGACGAGGAGCGGGTGCGCGCCGCGATGCTCAAGGACGGAACGGAATTCCGCGTTGGCAGCAGCCGCATCCGCGTTACTTTCGAACCGAAGTGAATTGCACTTTTCTTCCACCGGAATTGCCGCGAGTCTCGTTTGTGAGATACTGACGCCGGTTCGTCTACTCCCTGATACCACCGATGAATCACCTCTCCGCTTGCTTGATCACGCTCAATGAAGAGCGCAACCTGCCGCGCGCGCTGGGTTCGCTCGAGGGAATTGCAGACGAAATCGTGGTGGTCGACTCCGGAAGCGCAGACCGCACTGAAGAAATTGCAAGGAAGCATGGAGCAAAGTTCCATGTTCGCGCATGGACAAATTACGCCGCGCAGAAAAACTACGCCGCGGAATGCGCATCGAATGAATGGATTTTGTCGATCGACGCGGACGAGGAGTTAAGCAGCGCGCTGCAAAGCTCCCTATTGGATTGGAAAAAGCGCGCGCCGGAATTTCCTGTCTACGAGATGGCGCGGCGCACCTGGTATCTGGGTGAGTGGATAAAGCACTCCGGATGGTATCCCGATTTTCAGCGCCGGCTGTACCGGCGCGACGCCGCGCAATTTTCCGGAATTATTCACGAAGCACTGAGGTTTCGAGGGCCGGCGGGGCGGCTGAGCGGAGACTTGCTCCATTACACGGTTCGCACGTTTGCCGAGCACGAAGCGAAAGTCGACCACTATACGACCCTCGCAGCGCAGCAATTGTTTGAAGCGGGAGAGCGAAGCTGGCGGGCCGCCGCGTTGGTGGCAACGCCGTGGAGCTGGTTTCAGAATTTTTTCCTGCGCGGCGGGTTTCTCGATGGCTACCGCGGGGCGCTGATCGCGCAGATGGCGGCGCGGTCGGTGCGCTTGAAATACGAAAAACTTGGACACCTGGCAGCCGCTTCCAAAAAGCAGGAACGCGGATGAGAGTCTTCTTTGTGGACCTGGAACGCGAATGGCGCGGCGGACAAAGCCAGGCGTTCCTAACGCTGCGCGGGCTGCGCGAAAAGGGGCATGAGGTAGAACTGCTAACGGCGAGAAATTCTCCGTTGTCGCAGCGCGCTGCGCCGCTTGGAATACCGGTGCATCAAGTTTCTCGATTGGGCCTGCGAGCCTGGGCGGCGATGAAATTGCGCCGGTTGATCTCCGAGGGCGCGTTTGACTTGGTGCATCTGAACGAGCCCCACGGCGTAACCGCGGCGTGGATGGCGGGCGCTGGGAATCGATTGCCGCTACTTTTTTCCCGGCGGATCGGATTTCCGCTGCAGAAGAATTGGATCTCGAAGCGGCGATTTCGCGCGATCTACCGCTTCGTCCCCAACTGCAAAGAGGTCGCGCAGAGCCTGCTGGATGCCGGCATTGCGGGCGAACGAATGTCCATCGTGTACGAAGGTGTCGAAGTGCCGCCGCCGCTGACGGCGGAGATGCGAAAAAGCTCGCGAAAACATTGGGGAATTGCAGACAATGATTTTCTGTTCGGCTGTACAAGCGTGTTCGTTCCTGAAAAAGGTCAGCGGCACTTGATCGAAGCGCTCGCCGAAGTGCGTGCCAAATGTCCCGAAGCACGTCTGCTGCTGGCGGGGGACGGAAGATGCCGCGCGGAACTCGCGGCGCTGAGCAAAAAGTTGCGGCAGGATGCGGCGGTCATTTTTGCCGGCTTCGTTGAAAATGTGGACCGGGTCTATGCCGCGCTCGATGCGTTCCTATTCCCCTCGGAGTTCGAAGGGACGGGCACGGCACTTCAGGCGGCGATGGCGTGGGGTTTGCCTTGCGTTTCCACGGCGCGCGGTGGCTTGAAGGAAGTAGTCGACAACGGACGAACCACAATCGTGGTGGAACCTGATGGGAAGGAATTCTCGGCTGCGATGCTGAGGTTGCTCGATGATGCGAGTTTGCGAGAAGAGCTGGGCCGCGCCGGCCGGCGTGAGATCGAGGCAAGGTTTTCCGCGGACCGCATGGTGGAAAACACAATTCGCGTCTATGAAGACGTCTTGCGAAAGTGGCAATCCCGATGAATTCTCCTGAGCTGACAATTATTCAGAGGGCGGTGTTGGCGCGCATTCCGTCGCTGAGGTTGCCCAGGGGAGCGCGCGTGCTCGACGCGCCCTGCGGCAGCGGCGCTTTGACTCTCGCGCTTGCACAACAAGGATTTTCCGCAACCGGAGCCGATCTGGATTCAGAAGTAGCAGCGTTGCTGGGCCCTTCGTTTACTCAGGCAAATCTCGATGCTCCGCTGCCCTGGCCGAACGACCATTTCGACGCGGTTTTTTGCACAGAGGGCATCGAGCATTTGGAAAGCCATTTTTCGTTCTTGCGCGAAATCCGCCGCATCTTGAAACCTGGGGGCCTTCTGGTCCTGACGACCCCGAATATTACGGCATTGCGCTCGAGAGTCCGTTTTTTTGGCAGCGGATTCTTCGGCCGAGATTCCCGGCCGCTCAATGAAGCCGCGAGGCATCCGCTGCATCACATCGGTTTGGTGACACTGCCGGAACTCCGTTATGAGCTGCATGTTTCAGGCTTGCGTCTGATGGAAGCGGGGCACACGCACATCAAGCCGATCAGTTATCTCTACGCTATTTTTGCGCCCTGGATGTGGCTCTACACGCGGATCGCGTTTCGCAAGGAAAAAGACCGGGCACAACGTGAGAGAAACAAGGAAATTCTTGCGGCCCTGTTTTCTCATTCTGCGCTCTTTGGAGAGTGTTTGCTGCTCATAGGCAGGAAGACCTAGCGGATGAAGTGGAACCGCGCCCATCGCGCGCCAGAATCGAAGATCACATCGAGTAAACCTGGGTCTCGAACCTCCGTAGTTTACAAAAGCGTGTTCTCCGATATACTCAGCCGCACCGGAATTCGTTTAAGTGCATCACTTGATCGGCCCAGGCCTACAAATCTCTTAATCAACGAGGACGAAATGCGCACATTCGAGCTATGCCTGCTTGCCGTTGTCCTGTATGCGTGCAGCGCCACCGCACAGGAGACGAAACCCGTGGAACGCCCACCGGATCTGTCGCTGACGGCTGTGGGGCGGCAACATCATCCAATCAAAACAAGGAGCGCTGAAGCGCAGGCATACTTCGACCAGGGAATCACGCTCCTTTACGGCTTCAATCATGAGGAAGCCGCGCGGGCGTTTCGCCGCGCCGGGGAGCTTGATCCGGCGTCGCCGATGCCCTTATGGGGCATCGCGCTGGCTGCGGGACCCAACTACAACCTGGACGTGGACGCAGGTCGCGAGAAAATGGCATTCGAAACGGTGCAAAAGGCCCAGAAACTGGCCGAGAATGCCCCGCAGGTAGAAAGAGATTATGTCGCGGCACTGGCCGCTCGCTACTCCAGGGAAACAAATCCGAACTACAAGAAGTTGGCCTTGAACTACGCGAGCGCGATGGGGAGCCTCTCGCAGAAATATCCGGATGATCTAGACGCCGCAACACTCTACGCAGAAAGTCTGATGAACTTGAATCCCTGGAGGCTCTGGAGCCTTGATGGTCAACCGTGGGAGCGCACGGAAGAGATTATTCAGGTGCTGGAATCCGTCCTGAGGCGCGATCCCAACCATGCAGGAGCGAATCATCTATACATCCATGCATTGGAGGCTTCGCCGCATGCGGAGCGCGCGCTGCCGAGCGCGAAGCGCCTGGAAACGATGGTGCCGAACGCGAGTCACCTGGTGCATATGCCCGCCCACATCTACATCCGCACGGGTGATTACGCCGCAGCAGCGAAGAACAACGTAGATGCGGTGCGGGTAGACAAAGTCTACCTGCGGCAGATCGGCACGTTTAGCGGCACTTACGACCTGATCTACTACAGCCATAATCTCCATTTCCTGTCGGCTGCCCAGGCTATGGCGGGAAATTTCGCCGCTGCGAAGCAGGCCGCCGACGAACTGGAAGTCCACATCCGGCCGCTTGTTGGCAGGATGCCGGAGTCTGAGGTTTATCTGCCGACGCCATTCCTTGTTCTCGTGCGCTTTCATCGCTGGGAGGAGATCATGAACTCCAGCCCGCCTGGGCCAAACCTGGCCATGACCAACGCACTCTGGCATTTTGCTCGCGGAAGCGCTGCGGCAGCCACGGGGAAGATCGAACTGGCGGAAGCCGAGCGGACAGTGCTGGAGACTGTGCGCGGAAAAACATCGCCAGAGCAAGGGTTCGGAATGTACTTCAACAAAGCGCGGGACTTCCTGGATCTGGCAGCAAACATCCTGGATGCGCGGATCGCCACGGCGCGGGGCGAGAATGATCACGCAATTCAAGGCTGGGTAAAGGCAGTTCAAATCGAGGACGGATTCAGATACAACGAGCCACCGGAATGGTTTTATCCGGTGAGGGAATCACTCGGTGCGTCCCTGTTGGTAAGCGGAAAAGCGGCAGAGGCCGAGCAGGTTTTCCGGGAAGACCTGCAACGAAATCCACGGAATCCTCGATCTCTTTTTGGATTGATCGAGGCACTCAGGGCACAGCACCGTGACGCAGACGTGGCATGGGTGGAGAGGGAGTTCAAGATCGCTTGGAAAGACGCTGATACCGAGCTACAGGTTTCGGATCTCTAAGAAACGGCACAGAAGAGCCATTGGTTTCCACTCTTTGGGCGATCGAGCAAGAAAACCGTCTACAAAATGAAGAAGCGCCGGACGGTTCGTTGTGCTTCCGTACGGCGCTTCCCTATTTCTGAAATTCTTTTTTGCACCAGTTTTTAGATTTCCCTTGTTCCAGCCGTTCCCTCCTTCCGCCCGACCGTCAGGTCAAGCTATCTGTGGGGATTGAACAACCCATCGCCCTTTTGGCTCGAGGAACTCCACGCCAACCGCAAAGCCGTCGCCTTGCAATTGATGGCAGTAGGCTACCCGGGCCGAGGAGCGAAACTCGCCTGTGCGCGAAACAAACGTCAGCCGCTCGCCTTGTTCCCAGCGGCGGAAACTGACGACGCGAGCGCCGCGCGCACTTACGTTCTCCGTAAAAGTCGATTCCGCGCCGGGAAAATCGCGATGGCCGTCGAGGAATACGCCGATCTCCAAGGGAATTCGGCGTTCGGCGCGGTTAAAAGGATGAAGTCTGCTTAGTGGCATGATTGCCGCCGGTCCTCACAAGCACGCGGCAATGCGCGTAAGATTTTGAATGCCGGTCCCGGCGTGACGGTTTTTCATGCTGTAGAGCGCGCGATCGGCTGCAGCCAGGAGTTTTTCCGGCGTGTCGCCGTCCGCCGGGTAAGCGGAGACGCCTGCGCTGACGGAGAGTGCGGGCGGCTCGCTTTCGGATGCCAGCCGCTCACGAATCCGCGACACGACGCGTTCCGCGATCTCCGGCCCAGCTTCCGGGAGTACCAGGGCAAATTCATCCCCGCCATATCGAGCAGCGGTATCAATGGCGCGAGAATGATTCCGCAAAATCTTGCTCAGCCGCACAATTGCGCGAGTCCCCGTGAGATGACCAAAACGGTCGTTGATGGACTTCAGGCCATCCATATCAAGAAGAACGACGCTGAACGGCCGCTGCGTGCGGCGCGAGCGGTCCAGTTCCGCTTCGAGCACACCAATGAGCCGGCGGTAATTAGCCAGTCCGGTCAGCGAATCGCTGACCGCCATGGTTCGCACTTGGTCAAAGAGGCGCGCTTGATCGAGCAAAGCGCCGCCGAGCATGACCAGATAGCTGGCGGTCTTGCTCAGCTCCGCCAGGAAAAACGGGCCGTCGAAAAGATGCCGGGAGAAAACCGCAGAGAGATGGCAGACAAAATTCAGGGATGCGACGGCGAAAAGCGAGTAGTCGTAGATGGACGAGGAATTCTTGGCTTTGCTGTCCAGGCGCAGACGCTGCCGGAAAAAAATCGCGGCAAAGAGGAACAGCACTGCAGGCAGCAAGTCCCACGGCCGAGAAAAGAAGCTACTGATGTGCGCCGTCGGTGATGTCGGGGCGGCAAGAAACGCGGCGCTCGTCAGATAGGTTGCCAGCGTGACCACCAGCATCGCACCCGCGGTTTCCTTGCTGGGCTGGCGCGCGGTCGGTATGTAACGCTCAACGGCAATGGCCGCGAGCAACAGCACCGCAAGCTGCGTGCGGCTAACCATCCAACCCATGGGAACGTGCGAAAGCGCGGCCGGACCGGATGCTAACAGTTCACTCAGGCCAAAATAATTGAATGTCTCAATAATTCCGGAAAGAACGAATCCGAAGGCCAGAATCAGCGCGGTACGATCATGTGTACCGCGGAAGCGAACCAGGGCGTTTGCGGCGTAGCAAAAGCTCAGCAGCGTTCCGCCTACTTCCAGGTACAGGTAGATCTGGGGCGACCCGGCCGAATCGATCTGTCTGAGCGAAAAGATCAGGGCGAAGAAGAGGACGGCCAAAGCGAGATAAAGAGCAAAAGCGAGGTTTGACCTGAGCTTCTTGGAATCGGCCGCAACTTGGCCAACCCCGAGGAATCCCACGATTTGGTCCCAACCCCCCATGAAAACCCCCAAATGCCGACAAAAACAGGACAACTCCGGTAAACAGCAAGTTAGTGCCCTTTCCTGGGGCAAATTGCATGCGCATAACTAATTGATTTTAATAGATTTACAGCGAAGGCGAAAAGTGCTGCCTAGAGTGAGGAAGATGCGAGACGCGGCGTTAGAACAAGCTCATTCTCATGCTTGGCGCTAAGATGTTTGATACCTGATAGTTACCGGACAAATGAGCAGGCTGTGTCAGAACAGAAGGACAGTCTCAGCTTGAAACAGTCTCACTGGTGAGAACTCTCCTTGTAATCAAACTTTTGGCTTTGGAGGGGGGAGCTCGCGTGCCGAAACGGCATCGGCGAAACCGCAAGTCTTGTGGGAACCGTCGCAGAAGGGTTTGTTCGCCGAATGCCCGCAGCGGCACAGGCTGATTAAGGTTCGTCCTGCGAGGCCAAAGGCGCGGCCTTCCGGGTCCACAATTTCAAAATCGCCTTCCACGCGGATCGATCCGTTCGTGTTTACGGTAATGCGAGTCGCAGCCATCCAGTCCTCCGGAAAAAATAAGAGCGCGTCCGAACCTCGGGCGCGCTCTCAAGGGTACTCAGAGTTCAGCGAGAACTCAAGGTAGCGGCGCGCACGTCCTCCGAGGTTTCACGGATTTCTCGCAGCTTTCCCGTTCGCACGTCATAGACGAAACCGTGAACCTCAATGTCGCGCGGGAGAAACGCGTTGCTTCGGATGGTCTGAAGCTGTTTCTTCACGCTCTTCTCCAGGTCCGGGAAGGAGTGAAAGTGCAGGTGCGAAGCGTCGTGCCCCGTTTCGCTTTTCAGTTTTTCGCGCAGCCCATCATCCGTGAATGTAAGCATCCCGCAGTCCGTATGCTGAATCACGTAGTAGGTCCGTGTGCCCAGCAGGTGGGAGGAAATGATGAGCGAGCGCAGGGCATCTTCTGTCACCAGTCCGCCGGCGTTGCGGATGATGTGCGCGTCTCCCGTCTTGAGGCCGAGGAATTGTTCGACGGTCAGACGCGCGTCCATGCAAGCGACGATGGCAAGTTTTCGCGCCGGCGGCATCGGCAAATGCCCCAGCGTGAATTTCTCCGCGTACTGTTGATTCGCTGCCAGATTCTCTTCGTAGATTCCCATAATTGCCTCCTAGTTGGATTTTAGATCTCGACCACTCAAAAACAAAAACCGCCGAACCAAAAGGCTCGGCGGTTGAAAGACCCGGACGGACTTAAAGCAATCCCGCGTCAGGCACCGCCAAGTAGCCGCAACAACATTCACAGATAATGAAACGTACGGCGGTGAAGCGTATGCGCGAGATAGTCTGCGGCATGGTCAGTATTTCGGCACGGACGGATCTACCTCATCAGACCAAGCGAGGATGCCGCCTTTGAGATTTAAGATCTTGCGGAAACCCGCCTTGCGCAGGAAATCAACGGCTTCGGCGGAGCGCTTGCCGCTGCGGCAGTGGGCGATAATTTCGCGCGAAGAATCGAGCTCGTGGACGCGTCGTGGAAGTTCGCCGAGCGGGATCAAGTGTCCATGGAGATTGCAGATCTGGTACTCGTGCGGCTCGCGGACGTCCAGAATGAAGAGATCGTCGCCGCGGTCCAGACGCGATTTCAGTTCGCGCGGGGTGATTTCCGGAACCTGGACATTGGGTCCGGGCGCTTCTTCGCCACGAACGCCGCAGAACTCGTAGTAATCGATGAGCTTGGTAATGGTGCGATGGTTGCCGCAAACCGGGCAATCAGGATTCTTGCGAAGCTTCAGCTCGCGAAACTTCATGGCCAGCGCGTCAAAAAGCAACAGCCGGCCGATAAGATTGTCCCCGCGGCCCAAAATTAATTTGATCGTTTCCATCGCCTGGATGGAGCCCACGATGCCCGGTAGCACGCCGAGGACCCCGCCTTCCGCGCAGGATGGAACCAGCCCCGGCGGAGGTGGTTCGGGATACAAGCAACGGTAGCAAGGGCCATCCGGCATGCCGAAGACGGTCGCCTGCCCTTCAAAGCGAAAGATCGACCCATAGACATTAGGCTTGCCGAGCAGTATGCAGGCGTCATTGACCAGGTAACGCGTGGGAAAATTGTCCGTGCCGTCCACGATGATGTCGAAATCTTTGAAAAGTTCAAGTGCATTTTCGCTGGTGAGTTTCGTTTCGTACGATTCGATCTCGATGTCCGGATTCAGGTTGGACAAGCGCGCTCGGGCTGCCTCCGTTTTTGATTTCCCGACATCGCTCGACCCGAAAGTAACCTGACGCTGCAAATTTGTGAAATCCACGACGTCAAAATCAACCAACCCGAGCCTGCCGACACCGGCCGCAGCCAGATACAAGCCGAGCGGCGCGCCGAGCCCTCCGGTGCCAATTAACAGTACCTTCGCGTTCTTCAGCTTGAGCTGACCCTCCATGCCCACCTCGGGCATGATCAGGTGCCGGCTATAACGCAGAATTTCCTCGTTCGATAACGTCGCCGCTTTGGGTGTGCTTGTCAGCGGCTGTACTTTCGTGGCCATTACCCTTCCCTGCTCCTCTGTTCTCTTGAAAATCACAGCCTCACAAAACTGAACATTTTTTGCTGGTTCGAATGCCTCGGCTTAGCGGCATCCTCCGGCGATAGACGGAATGATACTAATCGTGTCGCCGTCCTTTGTGGGAGTATTCTCTTTCGCCAGGTAGCGGATGTCTTCGTCGTTCACGTACACATTCACGAAACTGCGCAGTTTTCCGTCGTCTGTGAACAGGTGTTTGCGGAGCTCGGAGAATTGCGTCGTAAGATGGCCGAGCGCTTCGCCCACGGTCGCGGCCTTGAACTCGGCGGAGTCCCGCTTGCCCGCGTAGGCCCGGAGCGGCGTGGGAATGATAACCTTGACTGCCATTTCTTCTCTCCTCACAAAATCCCCTAAGTCCATTGAACTGCCCGCCAACATTAGATGCTCGTGCGCGAATTTGGCGTCAGGCGTCTCACGCCGCGGTGTGCCGGCGTACCTCAATCGCTTCCGGTGAAAATTCCTGCCGGTCGTCTTTCAATCGCCAGGAAGTCATATCCTGCGCGACACCGCCGTTCACGCTGACGATGATGTAGCTGTACCACGGCCAGGCGTGCTCGCGATCATAGTCGCTGGGCCGCGCCGGATGATCCGGATGCGAGTGATACCAGCCGATAACTTCCAGGCCCTGCTGCTGCGCTGCTCTCTCCGCGTCACGCACATCCTCCGCGGTGACCGAAAAGCGATTGCGCGGCGAATCGTCGCGCCGGTTGACGAGCGGATGCAACCCAAGCACCTCGCGCAAGGAATCCGGATTCACGCCGCCCGAATCGTGCCCGAGCAGCGCGCCGCAGCATTCGTGCGGATAAGTCTCCACTCCATGCTGGCCGATTTTTTCGGTAAGCTGATCGCTGATGGCAATAGATGCGTTCTCTGGCATTTAAGCTTCTTCCCAAAAACGCTCCGTAAGATATTTGGCGGCGGAATCGGCAAACACCGTGACGATGACTGCGTGTTCGCCCTTCGGAATGCGCGCGGCGACCTGGAAGCAGCCGAGCAGCGCCGCGGCAGAACTCGGGCTCACAAGCAAGCCTTCTTCACGCGCCAACCGTTTCACCAGGCGGTAGGCTTCCTCGGTCGAAATCTGCAAATTTTCATCCGCCAGCGTGTCGTCGTAAATCGCCGGACGAATCGCCGTGGCCATGTGCTTCCAGCCCTCGAGCCCGTGAAACGAAGCGTCCGGCTGCAAGCTGACGCAGCGAATCGCGGGATTCAATTCCTTCAGCCGGCGCGTTGTGCCGACGAACGTGCCGCTGGTGCCGAGCGCGGCGACAAAATGCGTGACGCGGCCGCCGGTCTGCTCCCAGATTTCCCGGGCCGTCGTGCGGTAGTGGGCCTCCCAGTTCGCCGGATTGCTATACTGATCGGGGTAGAAATAGCTCTCCGGGTCGGCAGCCACAATTTCGTGTACTCGGCGAATGGCCCCATCGGTGCCCTCATCTCCGGGCGTGATCACTAGCTCCGCGCCAAACGCAGTGAGGATGCGTTTGCGCTCCGGCGAAGCGCTATCCGGCAGGCACAGCTTCACGGCATAACCAAGCGCGGCGCCAATCATGGCGTAGGCTATACCGGTGTTGCCACTGGTGGCATCGATGATGGTCTTGCCGGGGCGCAGTTTGCCATTAGCAAGTCCCGCCTGAATCATGCTGAGCGCCGGGCGGTCCTTGACCGATCCACCGGGATTGAACCACTCAGCTTTTGCACAAAATTCAATGTTGGGAAACTCTTTGGCGATGCGCTCAAGCCTCAAAAGGGGCGTGTTGCCGATGCGTTCGAGCACAGACTGCCCCGCCCGCTCCGCCAGGGTGGAGTGCTGAAGAGAAGCAGCGATGCGCTCGGTCGTTGCCATGCCTCTAAATCTTTAGGAAAGAGTTCTCCCTCTTTGGCCGGTCGCCCTATGTCACCTCTGCCGCAGCCAGCGGGAAAGGCGACTAGTCTATATCCATCCTAATTAGATGTGCCAGCCAATATCGCCGGTATGCGCTTATTTTACCTCAACTTAGCGGAATCACCCTACTTTCACTGGAATTTCCTAATTATTGCTGGCAATCAGCAAAGTGACACCTGAGACAAAGAAAAACGGGGCCGCTTTTGCGACCCCGTTCTGAACCTACGTTCCAGCAAGCCCGGCTTCAGCTAAAAGATGAGGTGCAGCGACATCTGCATGAATCGCGGGCTGCCGATGGTGTGCTGGATGACCCCAAGCGACCCCACTGGCGGGCAAACGTAGCCTTGGTCAATAGTGCAGTTATGTTGGCCGGGGCTCAAAGAGTTGAATTGGCCGGGACCGTACGTAGGCGGATTACCGAAGGCTGGATTGTATTCCACGTTGTTGTTCGGCGTATCGAAGCTGGGGTGGTTGAAGATATTAAAGGCTTGTGCATCAAAACGCAGATGGAAGCGCTCCGTAAGCTTAAAATTCTTGAACAAAGCCATATCAACACGGGATTGGAACGGGCTGACGAAAATGTTACGGCTCGCGGCCCCAAATCCCGTTTCAAGGTTGTCACCGATGGGAATCCCGTTCGTCGCTGGATTCGGCGTCAGCAAGGGAATTCCAAACGCCAGAGGGTTCAAAACTGGCTGTCCCGGATCAACGCCGAGCGTGCCCTGCAAGACGGGTTTGGCGCCTGGAACACTGCCGACGCCCCCGATGGGAACGAGCGGATTCGTCGCAAAGTCGTTGCCGCCGCCGAAAAAGATGCTGCCAGCGCCACCGCTGAAGTCAATAACGCTGTAAGGTTGCCCGCTTTCCGCCGAGACGACACCGCTGGTACCCCACCCGTTGATGATCTGGTTTGCCCACCCATGTAGATTGCGGGCCTTGGGCAATTCGTATTGGTAGCTCACGATGAACACGTGCCGCCGGTCGAAGTCCGAATTGGCGTAGCCGGTGCGAAGATTCTGCGGGTTGTTGCCGTTATAAAAGAGCTGCTCACCGCTCTCCTCGTCCATAGCGTGCGACCAGGTATACGAGCCAGAGAGCGTGAGGCCGCGGCTGGCGCGCTTGGTTATATGGAACTGCAAAGCGTGGTAATTGGAAATCCCCGCGGCTTTGTTGTACGCAGAATTGGGATCAAAACCAATGAAGGGAGTACGTAGATCGACGTTGCCCGACGAGAAGCCTTGCACGAGGCTGTTGATGTATTCCGAGGCTGTTATGTTGTAGCCATACGTGGAGGTCTGGCCGTGGATCGGATTGCTGGGAGTAGCGATGCCCGGCTGGTTAAAGGGAACCGGAATGTTTTCATGGACGCCGTGATTGCCGACGTAGGAAAGTGTCATGACTATGTCGTTTTTCGGCTGCCACTGCAAATCGAGCATCCAGTTTTCAGAGTAAGGCAGTTTGTTATTGGGGTCGTAGCCGGCAAACTGAACCGGAGTGCAAAATAACTGTTGCCCGGTGGCGGCCGTGATGCTCGCACACAACGGCGTCGTTTGATTGACAAGGTTTGTGATGTTGGGAAGTAGCGTGGCGATCCCGGCAAGGCTTGTGGGCGCTTTCGGGGGCTGTTGGTTCCCGAACGGAACGGCGAGCGTTGCGCCTGGTTGAGAGAGCAGTGGCACAACGAACGGCGGCGCGACAGTAACGCCGAATGGGCCGTTGTAGTTCCCACCCGCGCCTGGTGAGAGTTCGGCCAGGTATTCGCCGCGGTCGTAGTACATGCCGAAACCCGTCCGAACCACGAGGTTTTTCACGAACCCAGGCGTCCATGCAAGACCGATGCGCGGAGCGAAACCCCATTGGCGTCCCTTGAGTGTGGAATCGCTGACGCCCTTGGTTGGGAACAGCTTATTGTTTCCCGCGACGACAATGCCTGTGCCGGTGATGACATCTGTTCCGGGATCACAAACAGTAGGAGGATTAACAGTCGGGTTAGGAGCGCCCGGCTTTCCATTAACTAGGCACTGGTTATAGCTATAGTCCTGCGGGTAGAAATTCGCCAGCAAGCCGTTTTTCTCCGTTAAGGGGCCATCCCAGTCCCATCGCACGCCGAGGGTGAGGGTGAGGTTCTGCTTGAACCGGAAAGTATCATTCGCGTAGGTGCCCACCTGATTCGAGCGGTAGTACCGATTTGTCGCTCCGTTGATAAACGTGGAGGGGCCCGTTTCACCACATCCGAACTGGGCCGCAGGCGTGCACAGCGTGCCCGTCAAAAATGCCGCAAAGTCATTAGTATTCAACTCGGCCGTCTGATTGTTTCTATTCTCCACATTGAGCTGCGTGTGATCCCACTGAAAGCCAAAGGCCAGGGTGTGGCGTCCCACGGTCCAGGAATATTTCGTCGAGCCTTCAAATTCGTTCTGGAAGATACCCGCGTTTGCGAAGTTACTGGCCGGACCCGTAGCCAAACCTTTACCAGTAGTCGGATTGGCGTGCGTAATGGATATTCCGGGCACGCTTGACAATCCGAAGATGTTTATTCCGTAGTCCGAATTCGTATATCCGTCGGTTGTGTGCGCGAAGGCCTTTTCCCGGATGAAGCCGAAATGTTGCGTCCATACGGCATTGGGCGAAATCGTGGTGGTGTTCTCGAGCGAAAAGACCTGCGAGCCTGCGGTCAAGTGTTGCGGAAAATTCCCGACCTGACTAATGGCAAACGGCGCGGTGGTAGGATCATTCTGGAAATAGTATTTCCCCGCCAGCCGGTCTTTCGTGCTCCAGTTGTAATCAATATTTCCGTTCACCTGATCCGCTTTAAAGGTTGTCTTTGGGCCGATGACGAGTGCGTTATAGCCGAGTTTATTCTGCTGGTTCGGGTCAGAGATCGTTTCCGAAGGAATAAGAAATTGTTCACTGAACTGCCCGGCGGGGAGCTTGAGCTTCATGATGTTCAAGGCTGCCTGGCTAAGATCGGTGGCCTTGATACACGGGGTCGTATTCAGGGGCGTGCCGCAATTCTGATTAAAGGCCAAGTTTGCCAAATTCGCTAAACTTGCGGCGTCCCTGTTTGTGTCTGTCAGCCCTGGCAATGTGTTTACCTCGGAGATGGAGCTGTCCTCGTCGGTAGCCCTCTGGCCCTGATAGGACGCGAAGAAAAAGAGCTTGTCCTTGCGGATTGGCCCGCCAACAGTCACGCCAAATGTATTGCGCTTGAGTTCCGGCACAGTCTTGCCCAAGGCCCGCAGTGTGGGGTCCTGGTTGAAGAAGAAAGGCGAGGCGTTCCATGCACTGGTCTGGTGATATTCATAGGCCTGGCCGTGAAGCTCGTTTGTTCCGCTGCGCGTTAGCGTGGTGATGTGCGCACCGCTGTAACCGCCCTCGGATGCGTCGTACATCGAAGTGTTCACGCGAATTTCTTCGATCGTTTCTGGTGGCGGCGATGGCAGTGCCTGGCCGATCGCGCTATAAACCGCTGTAAGGGTTTGTACTTCTCCTCCGAGCGAGTTGCCCAAAGGAACTTCCCCTGTATTCAACACTGCGCGGTTGTCAGCGACGCCGCTCGACGACTTGCCATTAAAAATGTTGTTTGCCTGCACGCCGTTCACAATGAAGCTGTTGCTGGTATCGCGCTGCCCATTGGCAAAGATATTCTGGTTCCCCAGGCCCGCGTTGCTCCCGGAACCCGTCAGAAAGTCCGCATTCACACCCGGGCTCAGCAGGGCCAACTGCGTGAAACTTCCCGTCCCAAGCGGCGTGTTCTCAATCAAGTCCGTCCCGAGCGTGTAGCCGTTCGTCGTGTCGGTCTGGTTCAGGAGGGGAGTCCCCAGCACTGTCACGGACGTGGTGATTTCGCCAGGCAGCAGCGATCCATTAACCGTGGTCGTAGTCCCTCCTTGCACAATAATCTGCGAGTGGACTTCCGTCTTAAATCCATCTTTGGCAAAACTTACTTCATAAGTGCCGATCGGAAGATCCACGATTCTGAAGGATCCATCGTCCTTAGTTGTGGCTGTCTCCGTGAGGTTCGTGCCCAGGTTGCGGGCTTTCACCGCGACCTTGCCAACAACGCCGCCGCTACTATCGCTCACCGTGCCGTTGATCGACCCGAGAGTTTGTTGCGCCAGCGCGGACGAGGCCGCCAGCAGGAGACTTGCGAACACAACCAGGACGGAACGCATCGTTTTTGTCATTTGGATACACCCCTTGTTCGAGACCAATTCTGCCTGTGGATATATCACAAACTTGCTGCGTAAGGCGACTGCTTTCCTGTGGATTTTCCCGCCCCTGAGGACATGGCGACCCTTTATAGAAAACCCCGGTGAATGTAAGGAGAATAAATTGTTACAGTTCGGTGTAATTGAAGCGGGCGGAGCCCCGCAAATTCTCAACCGGCAGATGCAAATTTTCCATCAGGTCCACGCGCGCCTTTACAGATGCCCGCGCATTCATTACCCTGAATAGCCTATGTGGAATGTCAATGATCGCTTCTCGCAGAAAGCCATGGAGAGCCTGGCCGCCCTGGGATTTTCCGTCGGCAGCACGCGCGGCGTCATCCGCGTGGAAAAATACGGTTGCGGCGCCGAATTTCGGAAGGGCGCCGACGACAGCTTCCAGATGACCATTCTCCCCACGATCATGGTCAAGGGCCAATTCACGCGTTTGTGGGACGCCGGCTACCAAAAATTTCTTCTCACCGTTGAGGGACTGAAGCTTCCGGCCCTCGCGCATCACCTCGAAAACCTGCGCAAGTTCAACGAAGAATTGCGCACCGCCCTGGGCGTGCCCACGTTCTACAACGAAGCTCTGGGTTCCGTGAGCCAGGTGAGCGTCTACGACCGCGTCAAAGGCCGCAAAGGCGACGTCCCCGACACCACCGTTGGCGCGCATAGCCCCGGTGCAGAGCACTGACGGCAAATTTTTTTCAGATCTTCGATCACCATCCAAAACTCATTTTGCTTCGTGCAACTGCCGGCGGAACTGCTCCAAATCCACGCGATGCTTCGCCACTTTGCGCGCGCCCAGGAAAATCACCGGTACATCCCATCCGTAACGCTCGCGCAGCACTGGGTCCTCGTCGATATTCACTTCGCGCACCGTAGCGCCAAACTCCCGAAGGAGCGGCGTCATCGCCGCCTTGGCCTCCTCGCAAAGGTGACAGCCCGGCCGCGTGTACAACGTCACCTCGCGCGAACCAGCAGCGGCAAGCCGCGAGTCTTCGGAATGATCGCTCATCGTTTATCCACGATTAGGCATCTTACCGGCGAGCGCGCACGCCTGGGAAGAACGGGCGCATAATAGCAAGGCTATCGTTGCAGGGCGGTTGAAAAGAGGCGGGCAAAATGGGAAGAGTGGTTGCTCTGATGGACGACCTGTTTTTTCAAATGAAGCTGGCGGAAACCGCCAAACAGCTCGGCGTGGAAGTGAAAGTGGCAACGAATGGCGATGCCCTGCAAGGATTGTTGGAACCCGAACCCAAACTGGTGATCGTGGATCTGAACGCCCGGAACCAGCCGGTGTCCGCCATCGAGCGCTTGCGCTCCACGCATCCAACTCTGCGCGTGGTTGGTTTTTTATCACACGTGCAACGCGAACTTGCTGCGCAAGCGCAACAGGCTGGATGCAGTGAGGTGCTGCCGCGCTCGAGCTTTACGCAAAATCTAGCCGCCATCCTCGGCAGCGCCAAGGATTAAAACGGTCGTGTCCACGAAACCGTTTATGAGCCGATTCTGGCGATTGTTTTTCCTGGCGGTGTTGCTCTCCTCGTTCGCCGGCCTCGGCAACGCTCAAGAGTCTTCTTCCAGCAGCGCGGAGAAGCCCATTGCCCCACCCGCTTCCACCACCGGCCCAACAGCAGCTCTCCGCGATTTTCTTCTCGCCGCGTGCAGCCAGAGCCAGCAGGAGTTCGTTCGCTTTTTGACCGCGCGCAACAAAGAATCGTTCATCAGGCTCACACCCGCATCCCGAGTGGCGTTCATAAAGCGCTTTGTGCTCCTGAACGAGCCGGGCAAAGCGAGCGTGTCGACAAATCCCGCCGGGCGCCCCACGGTGCGGTGCGAGACGCCCGACGTCACCACGGAAATGCAGATTGGCGGCGCTGAGATCCGCGACAACCTCGCCTTTCTGCCCATCGAATTGCGTGACGCCACCGATTCCACGGGCGACACTGTTCGACGAGTGACCCTCGGGCTGGTGCGCGAAAGCGGAGATTGGAAACTCTTGTCCCTCGGTGTGTTGTTCCTTGATCTCCCGTCCCTCGAAATCGAATGGGACCAGGCGGAGATTGCTCCCAACGAAAGCGGCGCTCTCGAGGCCCTCAAGAAAATTGCCGAGGCCATCGAGACGTACCGCAAGCTTTACACCCGGCTCCCGGAATCCCTCTCCAATTTAGGCCCGTCTCGCGCCCGCCAGGCCAGCGCGCAGGCCGCGGATCTCTTGGACTCCGATCTGGCTTCGGGAATGAAGAACGGATACGCCTTCCGTTATGTCATTCTCGGTGGCAGCTCTCTGGGAGCGCAGGCCAGGTACGAGCTTGCAGCCACGCCGCTCACCTACGGACGCACCGGCACGCGTTCCTTCTTTCAAGATGGCACTGGTGGATTGCACGCCGCCGACCGGCAAGGTGCCGTCGGCAATGAGACGGACCCGCTAATTAAATAACTAATCGCACTTTCTCATAAACTGCCATTCATCCAGTGGGGTAATTCAGCAAGACATTGTCATCCTGAGCCAATCCGATGAGGATGGGCGAAGGATCTCAATCTTGGAGTCATGCACGATGTCTTAGTTGAGATCCTTCAGCGAACATCGCATTGGACGAATCAGGACTACGGTTTGACGGTCGGATATTGGATGCCAAGCTGCTCCAGGTACGTCTTGTAGCGCGCAGGATCGTAATAAAATTTCTTCAACTCCGGCACGAATTTCTCCATTTTTTCTTTGTTCATCTCGATGGCCGGCTTGTCCTCGGGACCCAGAAACGTTTCGTAGTGGACGTCCTTCGTTTGCACGTTACGGAAATAATCCCACGCCGCCTGGACCAGCTGCGGCTGGAGCAGAAAATCAAGCGCCGTGAGCGCCTGCACTTTTGCTCCTGCCGTGGAGCCCTTGTGGGCGATGGGAGTGGCCATGGCCACGGCGTTCGGCCAGCTGTGTCCCGGAAGATTCGGGATGTTCGCCGGATACATCATGTACACCATGGGAACGTTCCAGGAAATGTCTCCCACGTCATCGGATCCTCCGCCGGTCGGATTCTTCACTGGCTCAACGAGCGGTTCCACTTTTTCTTTCAGCCCCTCCGCCTTTGCGCCGATCTCTTTTTGCAGCGCCTTGGCCAGCGTCTGATCCGCCTCGCTCCATTTCGGCATGCCCACGCTTTCGATATTCTTCTGTTGCGCTTCGGCGATGACCTTGTTGTAGAACGGCGGCCACGCGGAACCCACCAACTTGTGATCCACGGTGGTTCCAGTCATCTTCGCGGCAGAGTCCGCGATCGTATTCCCTAAATCGTACAGCTCCTTGATGTGCTTGTAATCGAGTTCGCGGAAGTAATACCAAACGGCCGCCTCCGAAGGCACGACGTTTGGCTGGTCTCCTCCATTGATGATTACGCGATGAGATCTCTGCGCCGGCCGAATATGTTCCCGCCGGAAGTCCCAGCCCGTGTCCATCAATTCCACGGCGTCGAGCGCGCTGCGCCCTTCCCACGGCGCGGAGGCCGCGTGAGCTGCTTTGCCGTGAAAAAAATATTGCACGGACACGAGTCCGCTCCATTCGCCGTTGCCCGTGCCATAGGCGGTCGAAAATTCCGATTCCACGTGCGACCCAAGCACGATGTCCACATCCTTGAAAAGCCCCGCGCGCACGTAAAACGCCTTGCTCCCCAGGAGTTCCTCCGCAACTCCGGGGAAAATCTTGATCGTGCCCGCGAGATGATGCTCGGCCATCAATTTCTTCAGCACCAATGCGGCCGTCACGTTCACCGCCATGCCCGAGTTGTGCCCTTCACCGTGACCGGGCGCTCCGGCCACAATCGGGTCGTGATACGCCACGCCCGGTTTCTGCGAAGCGCGCGGGATGCAATCGAGATCGGTGATGTACGCAATCACGGGCTTCCCGGTTCCGTACGTGGCCACCCACGCCGTCGGAATGCCCGCCACGCCGCGCTGCACTTGAAAGCCGTTCTTCTCCAGGATCCCGGTGATATAGCGCGAAGTTTCAAACTCCTGAAAGCCCAACTCGCTGAAGCTGAAAATCTGATCGACCATTTGCTGCGTGAACGTCTGCATGCCGTCGATGTCCGCAGCCGCTTTCTGCTTGAGCTCGGCGAGCGACGCCGCCTGCTGCGCCTCCAGAACCACCGGCAGAAGAAGCGCGCCGAAGAGCAAAATAAATTGAAACTTTCTGTTCATGAGACCTCGCTATCGTGTAAGTTGCGCCGGGATGATAGCGCGATTCGCTCGAAATAAGGAACTCCTTCCGCCGCCCAGCACGATTTGTGCGCGAGGGCACTTGGCGATACCATCGTGCGATTCGCCATGCGCCGTCTCTTCAACCGATTCGCAGTCTTGCTCGCGATTGCATCCGCATTCGCCGCTCCCGATGCGCTCGCCCATCAGCAAGTCGATTCTTCCTTCGGCCCTCTCCCGGTATTCGAGCTTCACAGCGGCTTCTGGATGAATCTGCACCATACCCTCTATTTTCAAGCGCGCGAAAGACGCGATAGCCGCGTCGGCGGCACTAATTCCCCAAACACGCCGCGCCTCAGCGATGCCGAGCGCCGCGTCTGGGACTCCGCCGTCGCCTATTACGCGGCCAACTTCGCCAACAAAGATCTTCTCTTCAGCACCGAGATGATCCTCCTGAAAAATCAGTTGGGGGATTTCGAAGATTGCGACGAGCTCTCCGGCGCGAAAAAGAAAACCTGCGACGCGGGCTTGCCTGGCAACATCACGCCCGTCCTCGATTCCGCCGCCCCCATTTATCGTGCCCACTGGTGGCCCGAGCACGATCGCGCAAACCGCAAATGGATCGCGGGCGTGGCCCCGCTGGTTCGCAACAAAGGATTGGACCTTGCCCAGCGCTTGGCGGAAATCTACCAGGCCAAGTGGCCCACGGAAAAAATCCGCGTCGATGTCGCCGCCTACGCCAACTGGGCGGGAGCCTACACTACGCTCGATCCCCTGCGCGTCACGATTTCCAGCACCGATCCCGGCAATCAGGGCGCCGTCGCGCTGGAAGTTTTGTTTCATGAGGCGTCCCACAGCATCGCCGAGCCGGTGCAGGCAGCCATCATCCGCGAGTGCCGCCAGCGCGATAAGCCCATTCCGCGCGACCTTTGGCACGCTTTGATTTTCTACACCACGGGAGAAGTGGTCCGGCCGGTGGTCATCTCTGCAAGTGCTGGCGAAAACGGTGGAGCGCCGCCGGATTACACTCCCTACGCTGTACGCGAAGGCCTCTATAAACGGGGTTGGGAAGAATATCTCAAGTTGCTCAACCGCTTCTGGCAGCCTTATCTCGAAAACAAAGTCACGTTTGACGACGCCATCGCTCGTATGGTTTCCGCTCAATAGCCGCTTCGCTGAGCTTTTCGCTGGCGATGGTAGAGGTTGGCGGCGCAACCTTCTTCGACATGCGTTCCGTCCTGGGACGCGCATCCGAGTTTAGGCTACGCCGCTTCTCTACAAGGGGCCTCGCCAGGGATCCAACCACCATCATTCTGCACCTGGCGTTTGCAGTGACTGGCACGGCTTCTTTCCTTATCGACTCGCAGTGCTAACTTCGATGGATGTTCTGTTTTCGCTGGCCTGTGACGCAGGCGCGGTCTGTGGCGCCGTCTTTTGACGGGCTTCCTTGGGCCCCATGTGCTTTTGCTTGGGCACCAAGTAGACAAAAGTCAGTCCTAGCTCCGGCGCCTCGAACGTCGTCACAGTCTGCACATTTCCGATCTCCACCAGGTTTAATTGCGCGTGGCCTGAGACAACTTTTTCGTCAGCTGCAGGGGTCAGGACGATAGCGTTGCCTGCCTCACCCCGGATGTAAATTGTGTAGGGAGAGCCCACGGATGGCAGAGTAAAAGTGTAATCGCCGGCTGGCAGCGTGGCGCCTCCCCAGCGAGTCTCAAATGGCAGCGTGAATTTGCCTTGGAGTGCATCCCGCGCGCTGCCGCTGGTCGCCAAAGCGCCCAGTGCGAGAGCAGCCACGCCTGCCTTCGTAATTAATTTCAAATGTCGAGCCCAGTTCATCTCAAATCTCCTCTTTCGATGCGGTTTTGAATTACAAGACATTTCATTGTCTTCAACGTGTAAGACCGCTTATGCTCTCGCATAATTCCCCGATCCAGGGGATGTTTAGGAGGCGGGAATAAAATTGTAAAGATTTCGGTAGTCAAGTTATGAGTGTTTTTCTCAGCCGACCCGCGTAGAGAAAGAACTGACGTAAATATCTCAACTCTTGGAATTGCTTCTGCTCGGTGTGCCCCATGTTCGTCCCGCACGGGCCACCTAAATGATGGAAGCCCCTGACTTTCAGTTTACCCTGAGCCTAGAAGGGTCAGGGGAGATCGCGCCCCCGCATCCGATTTCACTTTCTCCGGCGTGCGGCAAAATACGCTTTGGTCTCGAGCGCCCGACGAAGGGCGCGAGTCCCGAGTCCGATCGGGACGCGCTCTTACGGCAAGCGCGGTCTCTGCGCCCCACACGCTTCGTTGTGCCACGCACCCGGGCCGGCACGGCGCTCTATTTTCAACTATTAGCTGTGTACTATACTCACTGCCGAGCACACATGACGGAACTCATTTGGGATGGGAAATACAAGGATGGCAAGAAACAAGGGCCGGTGCGGATTGCACTGCCGTTCCAAACCATCGAGACGGTCAATGAAAGCGCACAGGATCGGCAACGCAATCTTGAGCTTTTCTCAAGCGGACGGGACACGGAGTGGCGCAATCGCCTCATTTGGGGCGACAAGAAATATGTCCTCCCGTCGCTGCTCCCAGAATTCGCCGGCAAGGTGAATCTCATTTACATCGATCCACCATTCGACACCGGCGCAGATTTTTCATTTCCGGGGGTCATTCCCGATGATGATGATAGCGAGGACAATCTAGGCAGCCACTTCATCAAACAACCGTCCATTTTGGAACAAAAGGCCTATCGTGATACATGGGGCCGCGGACTAGACTCTTACCTCGAATGGTTTTATGAAACGGTTGTGCTGCTACAGGATCTACTCGATGAACACGGCAGCATCTACGTGCATCTAGATTGGCACGTCAGCTTTTATGCGAAGGTAGTGCTGGACGAGGTTTTTGGAGCAGACAATTTCCTGAGCGAGATAGTATGGAGGAGAACAAACGCCAAGGGGCTAGCGTTCACGGGCTATCCCAATAATCATGACGTAATCCTTTACTATGCGCAGTCTTCCGCCTTCACATGGAACAGGCCTTTCCGTGAGCACGACCCAGAATATATCAAGGCATTCTATCGGTTTGTTGACTCGCAAACAGGGCGGAGATACCGCCTTAGTGATCTCACAAATCCAAACCCAAATAGACCGAACCTAACTTATGAATGGAAGGGTCACACACGCGTATGGCGCTGGACTCGGGAGCGAATGCAGGAGGCCGATCGCAAGGGTCTGATCCACTACTCTTCGACAGGTCTAGCTTCTCAGAAGCGATACCTTGATGAGATGGAGGGTACGCCCGTCGACTCGCTATGGAGCGACATCCTGCCTGTTCAAGCGCAATCCTCTGAGCGGGTAGGTTACCCGACGCAAAAGCCAGAGGCACTCCTTGAGACGATTGTAAAAACCTCCTCGAACCAAGGTGATTTGGTTCTTGATTGCTTTATTGGTAGTGGTACTACAGCGGCGGTTGTCGAGAAATTGAATCGCCGCTGGATTGCCTGTGACCTGAGCCGTTTTGCCATTCACACGGCCCGCAAGCGCCTGCTCAGCATTTCCAACGTCAGGCCTTTCGTTGTCCAAAATTTAGGCAAGTACGAGCGGCAGGCCTGGCAGGTGGCCGAATTCCCTTCAAACGGCAAGAACCGCCTCGAAGAACAGCGAGAGCGTGAAGCAGCCTACCGCCAATTCATCATCGAGCTCTACCGGGCGAACCCGGTCGCTGGCCATAATTGGTTGCACGGCACAAAGGCAGGGCGCATGGTCCACGTTGCCGCCGTCGATGCACCAGTCACCCAAGCGGACGTCAAGGCGATTGCTCGCGAGGCGTGGAAGGCGCTGGGAATGGGAAGGAGCGGGGGCATGGCGAAGAATGAGAATGATGAAACGAATAAAGAGAGATTCCTCGCTGGCGCTCAGAATGACAAGCTGACCAAGGCCGGCGTGGACATCCTCGGTTGGGAGTTCGCTCTAGAAGTCAACGAGCTCGCAAAGCAGGTTGCTGCCGAATCCAGGGTAGACGTCTCCTTTAAGAAGATTCCCCGCGAGGTGTTGGACAAGAAGGCGGTGGAGCAAGGCGACGTGAAATTCTTCGAACTGGGCGCCCTCTCCGTGGACGTGAAACAAAAAGGCCGGGAAGTGACGCTGAAGCTCAGTGACTTCGTCATTCCCACGGACGACATCCCAGAAGAAGCGCGGAAAGCCATCAAGCACTGGAGCCAGTTGGTGGACTACTGGGCCGTGGACTGGGACTACAAGAGCGACACGTTCCACAATCAGTGGCAGGCGTACCGCACCCGGAAGGACCCGAAAATCGAGCTAGAAACAAAATACCAGTACAAAGAGCCCGGGAAATACCAGATCGTGGTGAAAGTCATCGACATTCTCGGAAACGACACCACGAAGACGCTGGAAACGGCGGTGAAGTAGACCCCGCCCCTGTAAAGCAGAGACTTGGTCGCTGTAAAGCGGAGACCCCTCCGCTGTCATTCTGAGCGGAGCGAAGAATCTCTCTTGGGTTGGAGACGCTGAGCGGACTCTGGACAGAAGATGTGAAGAGCTATTCGGTTTACATAATGGCGAGCGCATCCGGGGTGCTCTACATTGGGATCACAAACGACCTGGAGCGCCGCGTGTTCGAGCACCAGAACAAACTGGTTCCCGGCTTTTCGGCGCGCTACAACGTCCGGAAGCTCGTGTACTTCGAACTGTTCGGCGATGCCCGTGCGGCCATCGCCAGAGAGAAAGAGCTTAAAGGCTGGCTGCGGAAGAAAAAAGTCGCTCTGATCGAGTCGCTCAACCCGCAATGGAAGGACTTGAGCGCCAGGTGCCCGGTGACCGTCCCAAGCGGGGACGAACCAGTCGCGGCCTGTCACTCCATCAGGCCTGTCATTCTGAGCGAAGCGAAGAATCCCTCCAAGAAACAAAGAGAGATTCTTCGTCCCCTCAAACAGGACTCAGAATGACAAGCGGAGGCTAGGCGTGCGGAAAAAAAAGCCGAAGGCAGGCTCGCCAACGCAGACGGAACTGCTCGACATAACCGCCAAGCTGCGCACCGGTCCTTGTGTGCCGGCCCTGCGCGAGGCCGTAAAGGCATGGAAGGCGGGCGACTACAAGGGCGTAACGGACACCACCCGCATCTTACTCAAACATTGGTTCTATACGGATCATCGCCTACGAACGGGCTTGCCATTCAAATACCACGCCTCCCAGCAGGAAGCCATCGAGACGCTCATTTTCGTTTGGGAGTATGAAAAGATTCGGACGCGCAAAGGCTTGCTAGAACGCTATGCGCAAGACCTACGCGATCTCCGGCTGCCCCCGTTCGACGACTTCTCCCGGTATTGCATCAAGATGGCCACTGGCAGTGGCAAGACCAAGGTTATGGCGCTCGCGGTTGCCTGGCAGTTTCTCAACGCCATGCGGGAGCAGAAAGACATTGCTGAGGACTACGCGAAAACGTTTCTCGTAGTTGCGCCGAACGTCATCGTCTTGGAGCGTCTGAAGACCGATTTCTCAGGGGCGAGAATTTTCAAGAATGACCCCATCCTACCCAAAGAGCTTGGCATTTTCTGGGACGACTTCGATTGTGTGATGCGAGACGACGGAGAGAGAGCTCCCGCGGAAGGCACTCTCTTCCTTACAAACATCCAACAGCTCTACGAGCGGCCAGACCGCTCGAATAAGGACGAGCCCGATGCAATGACCGCAGTCTTAGGATCGAAACCGCCAGCGAACAACCTAAGAATGACCGACTTCTGTGACCGCATAGCGCTGCGTGCAGGCAAACTGCTTGTGATCAACGACGAAGCGCACCACACGCACGACGAAGAAAACGAGTGGAACAAGGTCATTCGCCGATTGCACGGGAAAACACCAATCGCTTCACAGTTGGATTTTTCGGCTACGCCTCGATTTCAGAAGGGCGCTATTTTCCCCTGGACAATATCGGACTACCCCCTCAAGCAAGCAATCGTCGATGGAATTGTAAAGAGGCCAATGAAAGGGGTCGCAAACATTCAAGATGCAAAGTCCGAGCATGCGAGCGTGAAATACCGGGGCTACTTGACAGCCGGGGTCGAGCGTTGGCGAGAGTACCGCGAACAGTTGAAACCCCTTAAGAAGAAACCGATTTTCTTCGTCATGTTGAACAGCACGGAAGAGGCCGATGATGTGGCGAATTGGCTTCAAACGACTTATCCTTCGGAGTTTGGCGAAGAGAGAACGCAAGTCATCCACACGGATAAAGGCGGAGAGGTCAGCAAGAAGGATCTCGACACTGCCCGAAAGGCAGTGCGCGAAGTGGACAAAGAAGACAGCCCGATCCATGCGATTGTCAGCGTTTTGATGCTTCGGGAAGGTTGGGACGTGCAAAACGTCACGGTAGTCGTCGGTTTGAGACCATACTCCGCCAAGGCCAATATCCTGCCGGAGCAAACGATTGGACGCGGCCTTCGGCTCATGTTCCGCGACCTGCCAACGACTTACACGGAGCGCGTGGATATTATCGGCAACAAGGCTTTTCTTGACTTCGTGGACGATCTCGAGAAGCTCGAAGAATTGAAGCTGGACACATTCGAGCTTGGCAAAGACAAGCTGCGAATCGTCACGATCATGCCGCTCGCGGATCGTAAGGAATTCGACATTGGTCTTCCGGCCTTGACTCCTTTTCTTGTGCGTAAGAAAAGCCTGGCCGAAGAGATTGCCGCCCTCGAAGTGATGGCTTTTAATTCGATCGTTCTCCCAAAGAGTGAGGACGATCCCCGCTCAAAAACATTCACATACGAAGGCTACGATATCATTACGCTGAAAAAGGAATTTGAGCGCGAGTACACGATCCCGGATCCACAGACCGCTCAGGAGGTCATCGGTTACTATGCCCGCCGAATCGCGGAAGCCGTAAAGCTTCCGGCACAATTCGCGGTCCTGGCTCCGAAAGTGAGAGAGTTCTTCGAGCAAAAGGCCTTCGGTCACGCGGTTGACCTGAACGACCGCGCCATAGTGAAAGCGATGAGTACGGCGGTCGCCCACTATGTTTGCGTGGATGTTTTCAAGAAAGCTCTCCAATCGCTGACCATCGAGGAACAAACGCCGCAGCTCCTTGAACCCGCGCGTTTGCTTTCCACTTGCCAACCCTTCCCGTGGTCGCGGCCTGTGTGGGAAGGTCAGAAATGCATCTTCAATCTCGTGCCCTGTGATAATGACTTCGAGCGCGAATTCGCGAAGTTCCTGGGTAATGCGAAGGATGTAACCGCATTCGCGAAGCTACCCAGGGCATTTGGCTTCACCATCGAATACACCGATACCTCTATGAGTCTTCGGAACTACGAGCCGGATTTCGTGGCCATAGACAAATCCGGGACGCACTGGTTGCTCGAATCGAAGGGTCAAGAAAACGTAGATGTCCTCAGAAAAGACGTAGCTGCGATCCGCTGGTGCGAAAATGCGACCAAGTTGACGGACAAGAAGTGGAAGTATGCAAAGGTGCCCCAAAAAGAATTTATGGCATTACAGCCCGCTCGCCTGGCGGACCTTGCCGCGCTTATGCCAACCCTCTTCGACTAAGTTGTGAGAGATAGACGGCAGGGGAGATATCCTCGGCTTATTTAGTCAATTTTCCGGCTGCCTCCGGCTAAACCCTTTCCGCCCCTTCACTTACCGCGTCTCATTCGATTCGAACGATACCATTACAGCAATTCCCTTGACAGTAAAGTCAATCTGTGTCAGAATGGTTTATGGTTTGGCCGTCCTCCGCACAGGGCAATCGCCCCTCCGCTCCCCGGACCGGCCAGACTGTTTGCACAATAGTTACTTCCAGCCACGCAAATGCCATTTTCTGTTCCCTTTGTTTTCAATCTCTTACGCACCCTTTCTTGCCCCGAGCGAAGCGGAGGGGTGCGCGCCCTTTACAGTTCGGAACTTATATTCTTTGTTCTCATATTCTTACGAACTCTTTTGCAGAAGCGCATTCGACAACTCCTTTACAATCATATTCTTCCGCACTCTTTGCAAAAAACACGGGGGGTGGGTATACCCTCACTAATTCGCCCCATGTTTTCAAGGGTTTACGCACTCTTCAAGTCTTAATCTGTGAAGGTCTACTGTCGATGCAATTCTTCCCGGCTGGCAGGCTTGGCACCGCCCAAGTGAAAACCTTTGTCGAGGAGGTCCACAGCCCGGCGCTCCGCTTGTTCGTAGGACTCTTCCTCGCCCACCAGGATTTCGATTTGCCGGGCCAGCAGTCCGCTGATGGAGGTGCCTCGGCGGACGGCAAGGATCCTTGCTTTGCGTATCGTTTGACGGTCCAGCCTTATGGTGACGTTCTGCTTCAGAGGGATCCCCCTAAATTCGGGCATAACAGCCGTAAAATACGTGATTCACGCTGTAATTCCTATACCATGTGGAACGCGCTCGCGCAAATAGCTGCTAGGTATCCGCACGCCGCTCACAAAATACCGCTAAAGCACTCGATAGATCAATACCGAGGAGATGTCGGGGTAAGCCAAAGCCGCCCTGGACAGGACCTTGGCAGGCGGGGGCCGTTGCAGCAGACCGCCCTGCTACGAACCCTTTGTCGGAGCGCCGTTGGAGCGCCGTTGGAGCCCCGTTGTTTTCCCACGGGAATCTCGTTCTATCTCTTTTTTCTTCATACCGTTACCAAACCCTTCCCGTCACAACGAGGGGGGGTACACCCCTCCCCCTATCAGGAACCAGAGATTCGACCTGGCCGAGGGCGTTCTTCTCCCTTTACCCGTCACGGGTCAGCTCACGGGATACTGGCTCGTCCCGTCGGCGTGCTATGGTACGAACCCTTTGTCGGAGCGCCGCTGATGTGCTACGCTTTGCGTGCGCAATCGCACGGCCCAGCGCGATGCACGTCTCAGCGCAGCGCAAGTTTCTACCTCACTTTCACCATGAGGGTCTCCCGATGCGGGAGTTTCTTTGCGGGGAGGATAGGCCAGGCCGGCGAGCCGCTTCGCGGTGGCGCAAAAGGATTTAGGCAGGCCATGGCAGCCAAATCAGCATCCTCAAAAACGGCAAAAGAACCCGTCGAACTCAAGCTGGCCCACTCGCCGGATTCCGACGACGCCTTCATGTTTTATGCCCTGGCCACCCATAAGCTCACTACCCCCGGCTACAAGTACACCCACGTCCTCTCCGACATCCAAACCCTGAATGACGCCGCCGTGAGCGAAACCTACGACGTCACTGCGGTCAGCTTCGCCGCTTACCCCAGCCTGCGCGACAAGTACATTTTGCTCGATTGCGGCGCCAGCTTCGGCGAGGGCTATGGCCCGATCGTCGTTGCCGCAAAACCCTTGAAAAAAGAGGAATTAGAAGGAAAGCGCATCGGCGTTCCGGGGCTCAAGACCACCGCCTACCTCACCCTCAAATTGTTCCAGCCCAACTTCGAGCCTGTGGTCATTCCGTTCGACAAGATCCTGGACGCCGTCCAGAACCAACTCGTCGATGCCGGCCTCTTGATCCACGAAGGCCAGCTCCTCTTTCCCCAGCTTGGGCTCCATCGCGTGGTGGACCTGGGCATCTGGTGGAAGGAGCAGACCAAGCTCCCGCTTCCCCTGGGAGGCAACGCCGTGCGGCGCGCCCTGGGACCCGCCGTCGGGCGCCAGATCGCGCGCACCATCCGCGAAAGCGTCGAGTACGGCCTCGAGCACCGGGAGGAGGCCCTGAACTACGCCATGCAGTTTGCGCGCGACATGGAGACCGAAGTCGCGGACAAATTCATCGGAATGTATGTGAACAAGTGGACCCTCGGCTACGGCGAACGCGGCAAAAAAGCCGTCAAAGAGCTCATTTCCCGCGGCACCAAGGCTGGATTGCTCCCCGAGCCTCCCACCGTCGAGTTCCTCAGCGAAGAGTAAGAAAACAAAAGGGTTCGAGTTTTCTCGTGCGCGCGCTGAAGATGCCGGCGTTATTTTTTTGCCGCGGCTTCGGCTTTCGCCGGAGTGAAGTAGAGATCCTGATAGTCAAAGCTGAAATCCGCCAGCGGCGAAACCGCCACCATCGTGAAATGGTCGATGCTGCCGTCGGCCTTCAGAGAAAAAGTCACGAACGCATCTTCGATGGTGCGGTCGCGCCAATGCGCTTTGAACGTGTCGTACTGCCAATGCTGCAGATCGGCGACGGCGCTCGGGGTGTGATCTAAAGTGAATACGAGATTGCCTTTTTCCATGCGGATAGTTGCCGGACCGTACCACCCATCTGTGTAGGTTCCGGCGTACTTCTCGAGCGGCAATGAAGGCTTGCTGTCCGCGGCGCGGACCGCGCTCTGTTTTTTCATGATTTCAGCGGCGTCTTTTTCGTCCTGCGCGTCCGCGGCTTTGAAAGCGGCAATCCAATCCGTCGGCGGAAGATGGAAGTAGCCATCCAACAGATGGAAAAGAATGGAGTCAAACGCACCAGCCTCTTCGGCGTTGGTGAGGATTACAACGCCGAGATTTTCTTCGGGGACGAGCATCACGCGCGAGACAAATCCCAGCACGCCACCGGTATGACCGACGAGTTTGCGTCCGCGATAATCGCGCAACAGCCAGCCGAGGCCGTAAGCCGCAAATCTAGTGCTGAGCGGGGCGAGCGGACCAAGTGTCTCACCAGCCGGAAGAATAGTTTGCGCCGACCACATTTCGCGGGATTGCCGCTCGCTAAAGAGATGCGCGTCGCGATCTAAAAATTTGCCGTGATTGAGTTGCAGCAGGAGCCACTTGGCCATTTCTGCCGCAGAAGAGTTGATCGCGCCTGCAGGGCCTGCGTTGTCGAGATCCTGAAATTGGACGACTTGCAGCTTTCCATCGACTTTCGAATGGGGGAAGGCGTAATCGTCGCCGGGTTTGAACGCTGTAGTGCTCAAGTTTGTCGTGGTCATCCCAAGAGGCTTCAAGATCCGCTCGCGGACGTAGTCGTCCCACGATTTTCCGGTTACCGCCGGGATGATCTGTCCCGCCGTCATGTAGAGCAGATTGTCGTACGCGTAGTGGCTGCGAAAACTGGAAGCGGGCTTCATGAAGCGCAGGCGGTAAATAATTTCCTCGCGTGTGAAAGTCGTATGCGGCCAGAAAAGGAGATCGCCTTCGCCGAGCCCCATGCCGCTGCGGTGCGTCAACAAATCGCGGATGGTCATCTCGTGCGAAACGTACGGGTCGTACATCTGAAAACCGGGAAGGCGCTGATAGACGGGGTCGTCCCAACTGAGTTTTCCTTCGTCGACCAGAGTTGCCAGCGCGGCCGAAGTAAACGCTTTCGTGTTCGATCCGATTCCGAACAGCGTGTTCTCATCGACCGGTGTAGTTTCCCCCAGCTTCCGCACGCCGTAACCCTTCACCACAACGACGTTGCCGTCTTTCACAATGCCAACGGAGAGTCCGGGCACGTCGAATGCTTTCATCACGCGCGAGACGTAAGTGTCCAGGTCCGAGGTCGGCGCGTTCTGCGCTTGCAGCGAAGCCGCGCAAGCAAAAATCAGCGCGACGCTCCAAAACCAATTCCTTCGTACGTTTTTCATGACCTCATTGCCCCTCTGAAATCTTGGAATTGAAACGCAAATTAAACCACAAAAGTCTGTCCCGGCGGCTTTCGCGATTGCGATTCGGATGCAAGGACAACTCTCATTAGGTACCACCTCTGGCGCTGAAGAGCACGGTGCCGATTACTTTTGGAAAATCTCTTTATCGTTCGGAAGTCTACCCTAAGAGTGGTGGCCAGTTCCCGATGGGCCGCGCAATCTGGTATGTAGAGTTTGTGTGACTGCTCAAGATTCGTGCCCTCAGACGGCCCCTCGGAGCTGGAGGCAAGCTGAAGCCGCGTTGAATTTACGTGACTCGTGGTGGGGGCAAGTGTGCCGTATCGGTTAACAAAGTGCTAGTACCATATGTCTAAAAACGCACAGACGCCGGAAACCTCGCTCGGTAGCCTTGTCCTGAGGTAACTGCGACTAGGCCTGGGGTCAGCAGGTTACGGCGAGGGAGTGCCATCCCCGGATTCTAGCCGGGATGGCTATGCCTTCGACCACAAAATCCAAGCTCGAGAGAGTGAACGGAGCTTCTGCCGCCGAGGCGCTTGAGCGTAGGCAGAATCCTGTTCGAATCCTCTTCGTACATCGTTCGGTAGCAGACGTCGAGCGCTGCCTGTATGAGCTCAAGAGGGCGCGATTCAGAGTCAGCTCGGATGTAGTAGTGACTCCCGCGCAGTTCGAGGAGCGAGTCCGCTCGCAACCGTTTGACCTTATCGTGGCCGAGTATCCCAGCACAAACTGGCGAGAAACGCAGGTGCTCGACACGCTCGGGCAACTGAAGAAGGACATTCCTCTTATCTACTTAGTGCACGACATGAAACGTGAAACTGCGGCGGAGTTCGTCCTCAGAGGCGCGGCCGACTGCGTTGAAGTGGAAAGTCTCGGGCACATTCCCGTGGCTGTCCATCGGGTTCTCTCTGAAAAAGCGCTGCGCGATCAACGCGATCGCGCGGAAAAGGATTTGCGACGTTCGGAAGCGCGTTACCGTGCGTTGGCAGGGAATCTAAGCTATGGAATTTGCCGCTGCAACCTCGAGGGCGGATTTCTAGAAGTGAATGATGCAATGGTAAGGATGTTGGGCTATGGATCTCGCGAAGAACTCCTGGCGTTAGATCTTGCGCGCGACATTATTCAAGACCCCCAGAGACGCACACAATTGCTGGGTCAAAAGGACTCGGGCGTTCTCGTCGATCCCATCGAAACAGAATGGAAACGGAAGGACCGTGGGACCATTAAGGTGCGGCTCAGCGGACGAGAGGTCCACAGCGAACATGGGAATTTGGAATCTTACGAAGTGATCGCCGAAGACGTCACGCGGCAACGCGAGTTGGAGGATCACCTGCGCCATCAGGCATCCAGCGATTCACTCACCGGTCTGGCCAACTATCGCCACCTTGTGGATGTGCTCGATTCGGAAATCAAGCGAAGCAGCCGCACCAACCGGGAATTTGCCATGTTGTTTTTTGATCTGGACGGATTGAAACGAATCAACGACCGCCACGGACACATGGTGGGGAGCCAAGCGCTTTGCCGGCTGGCCGATGTTTTGTGCTCCTGCTGCAGGGACATCGATACGCCCGCGCGCTTCGGCGGGGACGAGTTCGCGGTTGTCTTACCGGAGACTAACGCCGAGGCGGCCAACCAGGTGGCACGGCGTATTTGCGAAAGCGTTGCCGACGACGGCAAAGGACCACAGCTTTCCGTCAGCTTTGGAGTGGCTGTCTACCCGCAAGACGGCGAGACGATTGAGAGACTTTTGAGCCAGGCAGATTCGGCGCTCTACGCAATGAAAGGGCAGAGACCTGTAAATGCAGAATCCAGGCAAACTGCTGCTGGGGTATAAAGTTTTCGTGAGGGCAAGCCGCCAAGGAGTCGTGAATCTCACTCGGAAAAGCCATCCCGGGGAGTCACTCTTTGTATTTGCACCACAAGCAAGCGTGAATCTTGATTGAAGCGGCCTGATTTGCTAAAAATAGTATCAAGCGGTGCGGTTATGCGCGCGCGCGCGAATTCAACCAAGACCAAATCCAAATCAAAAGCCAAGGAAATCTATCCCTTCCATGCGCAAGATTTCCTCGATTCAGCCGGGGTGTCGCGAAAAATCGTGCAATATCGACGATCGCAGAAGATCTACTCACAAGGTGATCCAGCATCGTGCGTGATGTACATTCAAAATGGCGGTGTAAAACTCACCGTTGTCAATGAGGTCGGCAAGGAAGCAGTCGTGGGGATTCTGGGTCCCGGCGACTTCTTCGGTGAGGGGTGCCTGGCAGGTCAGCGTATTTGCATGGGGACGGCCACGGCAATTACACCTACGTCCATATTGGTCATTGAAAAAAACGAAATGATGCGGGTGCTGCATACTGAACACGCGCTCTCCGACCTCTTCATGTCTTACATTCTTTCACGGAACATCCGAATCGAGGAGGATTTGATCGATCAACTGTTTAACTCCAGCGAGAGGCGATTGGCACGGGCTCTTTTGCTGCTCGCCCGCTACGGCAAGGAATCCCAACCGCAAAAAATGCTTCCCAGGGTGTCTCAGGAGATGCTGGCGGAAATGATCGGCACAACGCGGAGCCGGGTCAATTTTTTCATGAACAAATTCAGGAAACTCGGGTTTATTAGCTACAATGGCGGACTTGAGGTCCACAATTCCCTCCTGAGTGTCGTCCTCCACGAGTAGCGGCCACTTCGAAAGCTCGTTCGCGGCCCAGGAAATGGGGATCGCGGAAACTGAGCAAATCCCCGCAACGGGTTCGCCTTGACGCTTGGCGGTGAATCACTTAGTGTCTTTCCTTTGCCGTGAAGCTCCGGATCACATGCTGGATTTCCTTACTCGGGTTGGCGCTGGCCGTGACGCTGGCGGGCCCGGTAATGGCCGGGCCGCAGGCTGCCGCCGAGTATCGTGAGCAGGCGGATTCCTCGAAAGATTGGCCGCGCCAGGCTGTGCGCGGGGCTCACGCCATGGTCGCCACGGATGAGCAGCTCGGCTCCCAGGCGGGCGTGGAAATCCTTAAGCGAGGCGGCAACGCCGTTGACGCAGCCGTGGCCGTGGCCTTCGCGCTGGCGGTTGTCGAGCCATCGGCCGGCAATATCGGCGGCGGCGGCTTCGTGCTGGTGCGCTTGGCAGACGGCCGCGCCACTTTCTTCGATTACCGCGAAACCGCGCCGGCGCGCTCCACACGTGACATGTACATTCGCCCCGACGGGAAACTCGACGAGGAGGCTTCCGTTATCGGTTACCGCTCAATTGCCGTACCGGGAACGGTGGCGGGTCTCGAGATGGCGCTCAAGACATACGGCACGATGAAGCTCGCCGACGTCATGGCGCCCGCGATTCGTCTCGCGGAGGATGGCTTTCCCGTGAGCGAGAAACTCGCACGCGGATTGGAGCGAGAGCGCCCAGACTTGCAGCGCTTTTCGATAAGCCGGCGCATTTTCCTCCATGACGGCGAGCTGTTTCGCGCTGGCGACACTTTCCGCCAGCCAGAACTTGCCGCCACGCTCAAACGCATCGCCAAAAACGGCGCGGCGGAATTTTATCGCGGCGAAACCGCGCGAATGATCGCGGACGACATGGCCCGCCTCGGCGGCCTGATCACGCTGGAAGACCTTGCGAACTACAAACCCAAGGTTCGCGAGGTGCTCCGAGCAAAATATAAGAGCGAAGGCCATGAATGGGAAGTGCTGACGTCGCCGCCGCCGAGTTCAGGCGGCGTGGCGATCATCGAAGCTCTCAACATGCTGGAAGACGTGCCGCTGAAGGGCTGGGATGACGTCGAGAGCGTGCATCGAGTGGCGGAAACGATGCGCCGAATCTTTGCCGACCGCGCCGCGTACCTTGCCGATCCGGATTTTTCCAGTGTGCCGGTCGCGGGGTTAATCGATCCGTGTTACGCAAAGGAAGTGGAAGGCACGATTGATCCGGAGCGAGCGTCGTCGAGCAAAATCATCAAAGCGGGAAAGCCTCACGTGTGCGGCGCTTCGGCCGATGCGCAAAGCGAGCCTCGGTCGGTGATTAGCCTGCATGACGGCCCGCACACCACGCATTTTTCTGTCGTAGACGCCGCGGGAAACGCTGTGGCCAGCACTTACACGCTCAACGACAGCTACGGTTCGCACGCCACCTGCACTGCCGGTTTCCTGCTCAACGACGAGATGGACGACTTCACCACGCAGCCGGGCGTGCCGAACGCGCTGTTTGGGCTGATGCAGTCCGAGGAAAACGCAATCGCACCTAGCCATCGCCCACTTAGCTCGATGACGCCGACGATTTTGTTGCGCGATGGCAAGCTGAGCTTCGTAACTGGTTCGCCGGGCGGGCCGACCATTATTTCTGTGACCCTGCTGAGTGTCTTAAACTGGATGCGCCTCGGAATGGACGCGCAGGCCGCCATCAATGCGCCGAGATTCCATCACCAGTGGGTGCCGGACGGAATCTGGCTCGAAAAAGAATTTTCGCCTGCGCTCGAGACCGCTCTGAACGCCAGGGGCCACGCGACGCGGCGCCGCGGGCATATCGGCCTGGTGAACGCCATCGGCATCGACCCGCAGACCAGCGAACGGCTTGGCGCGGCCGATCCGCGCGACCAAGGCTCCGCGGTCGGGTATTAAATTGAGTTTGTAGCGCCGCTCTCTTGCATTGAACGCGGCCGAAGGATTTGGGCAGTAACTTTGCTGTTGTCGCACAGGAGCTGGCGATTCGGAAAATGGACAGACTGCTCTCCACCTATTTGTTTGTTTCGCGAAAATGGACGCCAGAGCTGCTCGGCCAAATCGCGGGCGCGGGATTCAGCGGCGTCGAACTTTTCTGCTCCCGTAGCCATTTCGATTACGGCTCGAAGGAGGGAATCCGCGAGCTGGCCCGCGCTCTCGCCGATCACCAACTCTCCGTGGCGTCGCTCCACGCGCCCGCAAGCCGCGACGCCAACGCGATGCGTGAAGGCGGTTCGCCGCTTTCGGTCTGTGAGGTTGAGCGGGTCCGCCGCATCGAAGCCATGGACGAGCTGAAACGCGCCATCGATGTCGCCGAAGAGATGCCTTATCCCCGGATGGTTCTGCACATGGGCGGAACGCGCGAAACGTCCGACCCACGCAAGCGTGACGCTGCCTTCAGTTCGCTCGAGCATCTTATTTTGCATGCTCACCACGCCGGCGTGACCATCGCGGTCGAGAACACCACCAGCGAAATGGGCGATCCCTCTTATTTGCGTGCGTTCGTGGATGAAACGCGCCTTACCGGCCTGCGCTTCAACTTTGACATCGGGCACGCGCACCTTGCCGATGGTCCCGAGGAGGACCGCCTCGCAAAAGGTTTTGGACCCCTGCGTGATCTCGTTGTGGCCGTTCACCTCCACGACAATCATGGCGAGAAAGACGAGCACCTTCCGCCTTACGATGGCAGCATCGACTGGGAGAAAGCGATTCCCCTCTTGAAAACCGCGCCGCCCGAGAATTTGCCTGTGATTTTGGAGCTGAAAGAAAAAACCGGCCCGGATGCGCCTTCCTTAGCAGATCAGCTCGCCGCGGCACGAGCCTCGCTCGACCGCTTCGAAGAGGAGTGGGCTTAGTATCAGGGCTATTCTTCCATATTGACTATATTATTGACCATAGTCTATAATATGGTCAGGTGGGCGTCATGGAAGAGATTGCCATCTCCGAGTTCAAGGCTAAATGCCTGGCTATACTTGAGGAAGTCCGAAAGACGGGAAAGCCGATCCGCGTCACGCGACACGGGAAGCCCGTGGCTGAGGTTGTTCCCGCTACCACTGTAATAGACCGCGCGGCATTGATGGGTTCCATGAGGGATTCCATGGAAATTCTCGGTGACATTATCTCGCCGGCAAGCGATGAAGACGAGTGGGAGGCCCTCCGCGATTGAAGTTCTTACTGGACACCCACATCTGGATCTGGTTTCTCCAGAACCCTGAACGTCTTGCACCGCTGGTAGTTCACCAATTGGCGGACCCAGCAAACGAACTGTGGCTCTCTCCGATTAGCACTTGGGAGGCTCTGACGTTGTGTCACAAAGGGCGAATTCGCTTACCTACGGATTTGCCCGGCTGGCTTGCGCGAGCCACCTCGGGGATTCGCGAGGCTACTCTCACACATGAAATTGCGCTAGCGTCACGCGACGTCCCGTTACACTCCGATCCCGCGGACCGCTTTCTCGCAGCCACCGCCCAAGTCTTAGACCTGATCCTTGTTACGGCGGATCAGAGGCTGCTCGGGATGGGAAACATCAAAACACTCGCCAACCGCTGATCGCTTTGTCCGCACTCTAGGCGGGTCGTTCGTGACACCACCCTTCCTCTGCTAAACTATTGGATTCGCAAACACACAAAGAACCTCGGTATGACGACGATTACCATCGAAAACGCCGGAAAATTCGCCGGCCAGGAAGTCACCCTCAAGGGCTGGCTTTACAACCTGCGTGAATCGGGCAAGCTGCTCTTTCCTATTTTTCGCGACGGGACGGGCATCATCCAAGGCGTTTGCGCGCTCAAGGAAAACGCGGAAGCGTTCGAAGCGCTCAAGGGCCTCACGCAGGAATCGAGCGTTATCGTCACGGGAAAAATTCGCGCCGAACAGCGCGCCCCGGGAGGCTATGAAATCGGCGTCACGTCAATTCATGTAGTGCAAAGGGTTCCCGAGAGCACGCCCTTCCCGATCCAGCTCAAAGAGCACGGCGTCGATTTCCTGCTCGACCATCGCCACCTGTGGATTCGCACGCCTCGCCAGGCGGCCATTCTCCGCATACGCGCGGAAGCCGTTCGTGCCGCGCGCAATTTCATGGACAGCCAGGGCTACACGCTCACGGACGCGCCGATGTTCACGCCCGCGGCTTGCGAAGGCACCTCCACGCTTTTTGAAGTGAATTACATCGACGACCAAAAGGCCTACCTGACGCAGAGCGGGCAGCTCTACATCGAAGCCACGGCGATGGCGCTCGGCAAGGTCTACACCTTTGGGCCGACTTTCCGCGCGGAAAAATCCAAAACGCGCCGCCACCTCACCGAATTCTGGATGCTCGAGCCCGAGGCCGCGTATGTCGAACTCGACGAGGCCATGGAGCTGGGCGAAGGGCTGGTCAGCGCGATGGTGCAGTCCGTTCTGCAAAATAAATCGCGCGAATTGGAAACCCTTAAGCGCGACACGTCAAAGCTGCAAAATGTGAAGCCGCCCTTCCCGCGCATCAGCTATGAGGAAGCCATCGCCCTACTCAACAAACACGGCAATCCCACCAAGTTTGGCGAAGACATCGGCGGTGACGAAGAGACCATCGTCTCGAGCGCGTTCGACCGGCCGGTGCTTGTCCATCGCTATCCTGCCTCGATCAAGGCGTTTTACATGCAGCCGGACGCGCAGCGCCCCGACCTTGCGCTGGCCTTCGACATGCTCGCGCCGGAAGGCTACGGCGAAATCATCGGCGGCAGCCAGCGCATCCACGATTACGATCTGCTGGTAAAGCGTCTGCGCGAACACAATCTGCCCGAAGAGGCTTTTCAGTGGTACCTCGACTTGCGGCGATACGGCAGCGTGCCGCATTCGGGATTCGGCCTTGGCCTGGAACGCACGGTGGCCTGGATTTGCGGGGCGGAGCACATTCGCGAGGTGATTCCCTTCCCCCGCATGCTTTACCGGGTATACCCTTAGTGCCGCGTTCGAATTGAGAAAGTGACTGGTGATCGGCGACTGATGACTGGAAATGCCGCCCTCGGTTGAGGACACAGTCACGAGTTGCTTGTCGTGAGTCACCGTCGCCCGGACTAGAGAAATGGCGCAAAAAGTTCGCATCATCGGCGTTCCCATGGACCTCGGCCAAAGCCGCCGCGGCGTGGACATGGGCCCCTCCGCCCTGCGCGGCGCGGGGTTGCAATCGAGCATCAAGAAGCTCGGCGTGCAGGTCGAGGACATAGGGAATCTTTCCGTCAAGCAGCCGGAAGAGATGCCCGTCGGCGAAAAGCGGGCGAAATATTTACAGGAAATCGCTGAAACGTGCGCCGATGTCGCTACCGCTACGGAAAAATCTCTAACAGAGGGTTTTCTCCCGCTCGTGCTTGGCGGCGACCACTCCATCGCCGCGGGCGTGGCAGCGGGCGTCGCCAACCATTTCCGCAAAGAAAAAAAACAGATCGGCTACCTCTGGCTAGACGCGCACGGCGACATGAATACGCCGGAGTCGTCTCCCTCCGGCAACGTGCACGGCATGCCGCTCGCGGCCATCATGGGCTACGGCGCGCCGGAACTCGTCGACCTGCTCGGCTTCCATCCCAAAGCTGAACCGGGCAACATCGTCATTGTGGGCGCGCGCGATCTCGACGCGCAGGAACGCAAAATCGTGAAGAAATCCGGCGTGCGCGTCTTCACGATGCGCGACATCGATGAGCGCGGCATGCGCGAAGTCATGAGCGACGCCCTCAAATACGCCATGGACGACACCGCCGGCATTGCCGTCAGCCTGGACATGGACTTCGTCGATCCCGCCGACGCGCCAGGGGTCGGCACGCCGGTGCGCGGTGGCGTCACCTACCGCGAAGCGCATCTCGCCATGGAAATGATTGCCGACACCGAATCGATGGTTTCGCTCGAGGTCGTCGAGATTAACCCCATTCTCGACGAGCACAACCGCACTGCCCTGCTCGGCGTCGAGCTCGTCCTCTCCGGCCTCGGCCAGAAAATTCTTTGAAGCAGCTTCAGTTCATGCCATGAAGGTAGCGACAGCGTTTGTTCTCCTATTCGCAATGGTTGCATCGGCCGACACCAGCCTAAAGCTCCGATGCCGAGTTGTGGTTCCCAAGGAATACAGCCAAACACTATCCGACACTCCCCAGATGAGCGGAACTTCTCCGCCCGAGCGCTACACGATCGCTTACGAAGCCCATTGGTGGAATTGCGTTGCTGTTCGCGCGGCAAACCTCCGAGGGCGGTGCCCGTTCCAGGCAAGCGGAACTCCGGCCGCGGTAGCAGGCGCCGCCGCTGGCGAGACGAATGCCGATGATCAGATTAACGCTTTGCTCCAGAAGTACTCCGCGCGAGCGGTCCGCAAGTACTTACAGTCGATTGCGTCGCAACCTGCGGCTAAAGAAAAGATGCGGCCCTACTTTCGCCTACCTACGCCTGAAAACTTGAAGTGAAGTTTTCCACAAGGCCATGTCGGCCTTGGAAACAGTTTGTAGCTCGGGCCTTTAGACCCGAGGCTTTTTCTGGAAAGATATTCAGGTGTCAAACGAGAAAAAACGTCTTCGGGTCGGCATCCTTTTCGGCGGGCGCTCCGGCGAGCACGAAGTCTCGCTGGCTTCCGCGGCTTCCGTGATGCGCGGCCTCGATCCCGACAAATATGAAGCCGTGCCCATCGGCATCACCAAGGAAGGCCACTGGCTGGTCGGCGCGGGCGCGCAGAAAATGCTGCCCGAAGTGCTGAAGGGCGGCCAGCGGGTGATGATGACCGCTGACCCGACCGACGCCGCGCTGGTTCGCCTCGACGGCAGCGGCGGCGGGCAGCGTCTCGACGTCGTTTTCCCCGTCATGCACGGCACGTTCGGCGAAGACGGCACGATTCAGGGCTTGCTCGATCTCGCGGGTCTCCCGTTCGTTGGCGCGGGCGTCCTCGGCTCGGCGATTGCCATGGACAAGGACGTCGCCAAGCGCCTCCTGCAAGCCGCGAAAATTCCCGTCGTGCCCTGGATCGCCGTGCAACGCGCGGATTGGGAGCGCAATCCGGATGAAATCCAGAAGCTCATCGAAAAGAAATTCGCATATCCCGTCTTCGTGAAGCCCGCCACTCTCGGCTCCTCCGTCGGCATGACGAAAGTGCATTCTCGAGAGGAGCTTGATGCTGGGCTGAATCTCGCCGCAGAATTCGCCATGAAAATTCTGGTCGAGCGCAATATGATCGCCCGCGAAATCGAAGTCTCCGTTCTCGGCAACAGCGAACCCCGCGCGTCCATTCCGGGCGAGATCGTGCCGCACCGCGAATTCTACGATTACGCCGCGAAGTATCTCGAGGAAGGCACGCAGCTCCTGATTCCCGCGAAGCTCAAGCCCGCCGAGGTGAAAAAAATTCAGCGGTACGCCATCGACGCGTTTCGCGCGCTCGAACTCAGCGGCATGGCCCGCGTCGATTTTTTCCTTGAAAAGCAGGGCGGCAAGATTTTTCTTAATGAAGTGAACACCATCCCCGGCTTCACGTCGATCAGCATGTATCCAAAGATGTGGGAAGCGAGCGGCATCCCCTTCCGCGAGTTGATCGACAAACTCATCGAGCTGGCGCTCGAACAGCACCGCGAAAAAGCCCGCACCAAATATCAGATCGAGCTTCCCTCCGGCCCCAGCGGCGCCCTCGAAGGCTAGTTCTGTACTCGACCAATCTCCACCTGTTATCGGGAGTTGCGGGCGCAATTCCACGATGTTTCTGTGCTGTATTGAACTGCACAAGGAAATAGCTCGGTGAGAAAATTCGCGCAGCCCAGGATCGTGCGTCTTGTCTCCCGGAATCTCTTTGGCTCGCTGGGGCACTTGCCGCCATGGCCGATTATTCGGCATCAGATGACGTAAGCGGGGATTTCTGAATCAATGACGAACACGAACGACCTTCGTCGCTACCCTCGTCTTCCCTGTCCAGAAGGGACGCTTTTAGCTTGGCAGACAGCCGCCAAGCGAGTGGTGTCGTCTATCGTCAATCTTGGGTTGGGCGGGTTGTACATTCGCACCGTTGAGCCTCCTTCGCCCGGAACTTTCATCCAGTTGTTACTTGATATTCCGACTGGAGAGGTCAGGGCGCGCGCCGTCGTGCAGAGGAGCAAGCCCAAAGAAGGCATGGGCGTGAAGTTTGTCGCTATGCAACAAGAAGATCGAGCGCGTTTCGACCAATGGCTGAAGCAACTATCAGTCTAAGGCAAACGTGACCAACAGAGCCGGCTACCGGATTACCGGGTAGAGTCCTAATTTTATATTCGTTGAGATTTCGAGGCTCCATGCAAGTTACGAGCCGCCATGAGTCCCGGGTATTTCTCAGGAGGGGCAATGATTTCTGGAGCTCACGTAGTTGTCCATAGCAAAAATGCCGGGGCGGACCGCTCATTTTTCCGCGACGTCCTGGGGTTCAAATCCGTGGATGCGGGTCATGACTGGCTGATCTTCGGCCTGCCGCCTGCGGAAGCCGCATTCCACCCGTCCGATGAGAATGGTGTTCACGAACTCTACTTCCTGTGCGACGACCTGAGCGCTGAAATGGCTTCCCTGTCGAAGAAAGGGGTTCAGTTCTCAGAGCTTCAGGAAGCACGATGGGGCTCAATTACAAAAATACAGCTGCCTGGTGGAGGCAAGGTTGGCCTTTATCAGCCAAAGCATCCGACGGCTTTGGGCCTTAGCGGGAAATGAAGCACCCTCCAAACTAGGCCACACCGAATACTTGCCAAAAGCAGTATCACGACAAAGTGTCGATTTGCTACATCACTGTTCACAACGGAACAGACACGAATCTTCGCCGCGTCTAGCATCCGTTGAGGTGCTCATATGCGACCTCTATCGCAAAAAAAAGTGGCACGAGCATATCGAATCAAAGGGTCTATAGTTCTATATCGCTCGGCAGCAAGAAACCAGTTCAAAACGGAAAGATCGCTTATCCGTGGGGAGCCGTGGTGGAATATGCTCTTCGCGGCCCCGCTCTTCCTACGGACACTACTTCATCTTGTCTTTCTTTGTCCTCATCGGCATAAGGGCCCTCCGATAACACCGCGCGAGCCAATACCATCCAACCTACCCGGATGCAGATCTGTCTTTGGCCGAGGAACCTACATCACTTGCTTGGATTGCGGTCAAAAATTCGCTTACAACCACAAGACCAGGCGACTGGTGGATTTCTGGGGCATCCGTGACGCGGCAGCGCTAGCAGGAGTTCGCCGGAGAGTTGATGAATTCCTTTCGCCTCTTCGGGGTCTCGCTGCATGGGTAGGCAGGCTGAATCTAAGGATCCCCATGGGTGAGTTTGTCAGGTCCTTGCACCACCTGGGGAGTTTAGCAAAGGGCCAAGGGACTATGTCCCGACGCATGGTTGCCGGTAAATGGGCGCCTCGGTCAGACTTAAAACAAACGCACACCTGACCAGAACCTAACTAGATCGCGGTTAAGGCGTTTAAGGTATGTGGCGGTTCGAGCTTCGCTCTAGCCCGGCCTTCGCCCTAGAAGACGTTAGTTCTATAGTCGACCAATCTCCAGCTAGCCCGGTCCGCATCCTGGTAGACTTCCTCCCCGAATCCGGTTTGAATAGCGGGATCAATTGTCCGGGAACCCGACTTGCCAGGACTTAGGCGATTCTTGTCAGAGAGCAATCGAGCGGCATGCTGCGTGTTGGATTCTCTGCGTCGTAAAAAACTGGAACTGTCATACCTTCATACAGAGACCGCGAAGCATCATTACACCGGCCAGTAGCAAGTTTTCCCCCGGCGAGCCTGAAGCAGTATTGGATGGACTGAATATATCGTCCATTGTTCTGAGCGGTGACGTAGCCTGAGGCTACCTCTCCATTTGCCAAGAGTTGCCTTTCGCGGAATCGATTGCGAAAGAATGCGAAAGCGTTTCCGTATATGACCAAAAGCGGCGCGAGAAGCAACCAGTTTCTTCCACGCGAAGAATGTGGATTGTTGAACTCGCTCCACGTCGCGGGAAGACCGTAAACCGTGTACAGGCCAACCACAATCAAAGCAAAGACGAAGTAGAACCGCCCCTTCCATGTAAATTTGAGTTTTCGCGGGCGTGGGAGGGCAACCAATTCCGGAAACTCCTTTTCCGTGAACATAATCGTCTTCGATGGGACATCCGACGACGATTCCATCTCGGAAATGGTAAAGGCGCGAGACTGGTCAGTAACAGACTGAAACGACAAATTTCCTAACTTTCGCATCTGGTGGAGCGCGGAGAGTGCGAAATACACGGGCAACCCAGAGAATGCTACCAGAATACCCGCCGATGCCCAGCCTTCACTGGGGTTTTTCAAACGCACTGCAAGAGAGAGAATTACCGCGAGAGCCACGAGAGCGAAACTAATCTTAATCGTTAAGAACAATTCTCCCCGAACAATCTCGTGATTCCAGCCGCAGCTAGAACAATAAAACTTGTAGCCATCGATCAAACCTACTTTCACAGCCAGTGACGCACAGTGCGGGCAATTGACCTTTGGCATAATGAAAATGTAATACAAATTGGTCGTAGGAGGAAAGTTCGGATGTAAGCGCTTGAAGCGCCTAATTAACGTGGTGGTCTTAATAGGTCGATGCAACTCCCAGAAAGACCTTAGGATTCGAGACTCCTGCGAGTAAACTTCAGGCGAGTGTTGCGTCGACAGCCTGAGCCGGCAGCGCTTACCGGAAAAGTGGGTAATGGTACGGCAGATGCGGTTACCGGAGAAGTGGAATCTCACTTACGTTCCAGGAATGCCTCTAAGAGGAGATGCACACATCGCAGTGGCACTGGCAAACCGGACACTGACTTGCTTTCCGGGATTTGATTCGCGGCCTTTTTACTCGGGCGCACGGAGTCTGATAGCATTTTATTGTTGCCGAGGAGCGCAAGGATAACGTCGAGGCAACGGCATATTTCGTTCCGACGCTCGCAGGGCAGGAGATCACTGAATGACACTTCTCAACGTACCTGCCGAACCGCCTTCGAAATCGCGGGTCATGGCTTTCACCGTGGCCGCGGTCGTGCTTGTCAGCATTGCGGCGCTCTGGTTCGCGTTCCGTTATTTCCCGGAGAGGCGCGCCGCGGAACATTTCTTCGACGCGCTCGTCGCGGGAAACATGGACCAGGCGTATCAAATCTGGAAGCCTGCGCCGGACTACCAGATGGCCGACTTTCTCGCCGACTGGGGCCCCGCGGGCTACTACGGTCCCGTGAAGAGCTACGAAATCGTTCGCGAGAGTTCGCCGCGCGGCGCCAGCGGCGTCATCGTGGAAGTCGCCGTCAGCCCGTTCTCGCCCATGCCCACTCCGCAGGACGATGAAAAAAGCCGCAAAACCAAGATCGTCAGCGTGTGGGTCGAAGCGAAAGACAAGTCCTTCAGTTTCCCGCCTTAGCCCAAGATTCTCACAACGTCTCCTCCCTTTTTTCGTCGTCGAGAGGGATTAAAAGCATCCCATGTTTGCAGCCCTGCGAAAAGCTTCAGTTGAGGTCCTTCGCCCATCCTCATCGGATGGGCTCAGGATGACAAGCAAAGACCGGCGGGATTACCCGCGGACATCGTCGAGGGCCGCGACAAGTTCCTTGGGATTGACCGTCGCCGTACCTAGTTTCCCCACAACCACGCCTGCCGCTGTGTTCGCCAGCGTCGCCGCGTCCACGAGTGAAGCTCCGGCCGCAACGGCGAGTGCGAGCACGCTCAGGACCGTGTCGCCCGCTCCTGTCACGTCGAATACCTGCCGCCCCGTCGCCCCGCGCTCCATCCCGGGCTGACCCACTCGCGCATACGTCACTTCAAAACTTGTCGCAGGAATATTTACGTGCCGCGGCCACGCTTCTTCAAATACGCTCAGCCCCTTTTCGCCGCGCGTGATGACCACCGCGCTGCACCCGAAGTGTGCAAGCAGTGCGCGCCCCGCTTCCTCTACGGATTTTTCGTCGCCGAGCGAGCGCGTCACGAAAAACCCCGCTTCCTTGGCATTGCACACGATGGCCCGTGCCCCGCGATACGCATACAGCCGCGACGTTTTCGGCTTCACGAACACCGGCACCTTCAACTGATGCGCGGCGCTCAGGACGCGGTCCGCGAGCGCATCGGTAATCAAGCCCTTGTCGTAATCGGAGAGCACCAGCGCGTCGAGATGCCGCAGCGATGTGAACAGGCTGCGCAGCAATTTTTCCTGGGTTTCCGCGCGCAACGCCTCCCGCCGCTCGCGATCGATCCGAACAATCTGTTGGTGCCGCGCGATGATGCGCGTCTTCACGCTGGTGACGCGCCTCGAATCGGACGGCACGCCTTTGTCACCGACGCCCGCCGCGCGCAGGCACTTTCGCAACGCCGCGCCCG
>Ga0207133_1003_pt1 | contig 58085 bp, 73 predicted proteins | sample Alteio_BWMinHeat_11_FD_153537 | JGI IMG/M metagenome (GOLD analysis project Ga0207133, IMG submission 153537) | Enriched cells from forest soil in Barre Woods Harvard Forest LTER site, Petersham, Massachusetts, United States -... | ecosystem: Environmental > Terrestrial > Soil > Temperate forest >... | reverse complement strand
GACTGGTCAGTCCTTATATTTTAAGACGTTTAAAAAGTGATAAGCGCATTATCAGTGATTTGCCTGATAAAACAGAAATGCAAACCTATTGTACGTTGACGAAGCAGCAAGTAGGACTGTATCAACAAGCCGTGAATGAACTGGCACAGAAGCTTGAACAGCCCATGGAGCAGGTTAATCGTCGTGGTTTAGTCATGTCATATATTTTACGATTTAAACAAATTTGTAATCATCCCAGTCAATGGCTTGGGCATGGACAATATACGCATGACCTGAGCGGAAAATTTTTGCGGTTGCAAGAATTATGCGAAGTGATAACAGAAAAACAAGAGAAAGTATTGATATTTACACAGTTTCGTGAAATTATTCCCGCGCTATGCGAATTTCTCACGCAAGTATTTGGACGATCTGGGCTTTATCTGCATGGGCAAACCACTATCAAAGAGCGCGCAAAACGAGTTGAAAATTTTCAACAAACACAGGGGCCGCCTTTTTTTGTATTATCACTCAAAGCTGGCGGGACAGGATTGAATTTAACAGCTGCATCACACGTCATTCATTTCGATCGTTGGTGGAATCCAGCCGTAGAAAATCAGGCAACAGATCGTGCTTTTCGCATCGGTCAAAAGAAAAATGTGTTGGTACATAAATTTATTTGTCGTGGCACCATAGAAGAAAAAATAGATAGCATGATTCTGTCAAAAAAATCTTTATCTGAAGAAATGATTGGCCAAAATAATGAAGCGGTCCTCACGGAATTATCCAATAGTGAATTAATGAATATTGTAACGCTAGATATTCATCGCGCCTTAGGTGAGAGTTAATCGATGAGCTGGTATAGAAGAAACAGAAAAAGATATAGTAGATTCCTACCTTATGTGCCAGTAGCTGAGCGTAAACAGCAAGCAGCTGTCGCCGTGGCAAAACTTCAAAAGAATGGGCAGGTCATGCAGCCCATTATGCTTGTGGGTCGAACGATCAGTAACACTTTCTGGGGAAAGGCTTGGTGTAAACATTTAGAATCGTATAGTGATTATGAAAATCGTTTGCCACGTGGTCGCAGCTATGTGCGCAATGGTTCTGTTATCGATCTTAAAGTAGCAGCAGGAGAAATTAATGCGTTAGTGAGTGGAGCGTCCATCTATAAAGTCAGTATCACTATTGCTCCCGTGATAGCGGATAAATGGCATAGTATCGTGCAAGAATGTGCTGGAAAAATAGGTTCTTTGATTGAGCTATTACAGGGAAAATTTTCTAAAGCTGTGATGGAAGTGATGACGCATCCGGCGAAAGGATTATTCCCTCATCCACAAGAAATAAAACTAAATTGCTCTTGCCCTGATTGGGCCGACATGTGTAAACACGTGGCTGCTGTGTTGTATGGTGTGGGGGCTCGTTTAGATGAGCGCCCCGAAGAGTTATTTTTATTGCGTCAAGCTGACCACGTTGAATTAATTGTTAAAGCGAGTCAAGCATCCATTGCGCAAGCAACTGTTGATGTTAGCGATCAAGTACTCGCAGACAGTGATTTGTCATCATTGTTTGGTATTGAGATGGGTGATATGTCACAAAAAAATGCTGATGCAAATACAGTTCAAACAATAAAAAATAAAAAAATTAAAACAGCGCGCATCATTAAGGCAAAAAAGAAAGCATCGCATGTAAAAATACAGATAAAGCATACGAATAAAAACAAACGTGTCAAAAAATAGAAAAGTAAATCTGTTTCCAATCAGAATACTTACACTATTGAGAGCAATCAGTTAGATTTACACTTCGATCACATTGATTAGATTAGTTTCTTTGAGACTCAAAGCAACCGCACCCCAAGATAACCCAACACCAAAACCCGCTATAACAACTTTATTTAGTTTTTTAGTTTTATACATATCTGCATAATGCGATAAAGTCAGCGATATTGATGCGGGTCCTGTATTTCCATAGTTTTCTACTGCTATAGGAACTTTATCTTTCGAAAATCCAGTTTTTTTTCTCAGGTAATTCAGTATAAAAGTATTAGCTTGATGAAAAATCACTTGATCAATATTATCTTTGGACCATGTTTTTTCACGTATAACGCTCTCTATCACTTCAGGTACTTCGCGTAACGCAAATTCCATAATGGCAGCACCGTCCATTTGCAAATATCCATCTAAATTATTTTCTTTCTTATCAATGATCAAGTTTTTATAGCCAGAGCCATCTGTTCGTATATCAAAACTCCAACTATTGCATCCCTTTTCAATCAGTGTTGCAGATGCCGCATCGCCTAATATAAGCTGTGTTTTCTGATCATGCGGATCCAAATGCTGTGTCATTGTGTCACCAACACACAGCAATACTTTTCGACAACTGTTTGAGGAAATTAATAATGCTGCTTGATAAAGACCATAAATATAACCAGAGCAACCATAATTAATATCAAACGCCAAACTATTTTTTGATAGTCCCAGACGATTCTGTATGATACAGCTTGTCGCTGGCATTCTATAATCAGAGGTCTGCGATACAAAAATAATGGCGTCTATTACATTATTTTTCATGCCTGTCATAGCAAATAAATGCTTTGCAGATGCGATACAAAAATCTGATGTTTTGTAATTTCTGGGGGCGATTCTAAGATATTTTATACCAGTATTGCGGGAGATACGGTCTACTTCATTTTTACCAAATCTGTCATAAAAACTAGAGATGGATACTTTATTTTTTGGGACGACCGAAGAAATGGCCGCTATATTTAAATTATTTAACGTTATTTTCATGCGTGCTACATCCCAATCTTTGATTTAATAACATAAAAATATCACCAGCCGTTTTACAATTTTGAATATCAGATCCTTTTACAACAATGGCATAGTGTCTATCTATTAAAGCAATCGTAGATACCAAGGTTAACGAATCCCACAGGGGATTGGATTCCAATAGATAATTATCATTTAAATTTTCTACAGGTTGTTCTAATAAATTTGATAACTCATTCAACAATAGTATTTTATTCATACATCACCTATGTAATCGGTCTTCTTATTTTTTTATATCTTTCATTATGTGTAAAATAATCAATAAGCTCTATTTTTTGCGGTATTTTGAATTTATCCAGTTTTGATGAACAATATGTTCTTACTCTTTTTCTAATATCTGAAATAATGGTATTATTTTTTAATTTTATTTTTGCTTTTACAATAGTACCTAATATTAAGTGTTTCTCACCGAGAACCATCGCATCTTCAATTTCATTCATCTCCATAAGCACATTCTCAACCTCCGCAGGATATACTTTTTCTCCGCCGACATTGATGACTTCGGAGTCACGACCTAATATTTTTATGTATTCACCATCCATTTCAACTTGATCATTGGTTTTTAACCAACCGTCTTCTGTGAATGGCGATGGGGCTCCCAGATAACCCAGCATAGACGATTTCGATCTTATTTCTAGCAAGCCATCTCGAACACGAAAAGAAATACTAGGATCAATTTTAATATATACAGAATCCGAAGATTTTGATCTTGCTTTAAGCACGCCTAATTCTGACATCCCATAAGCCTGTGAAAATCTGACATAGGGGAATGCATTCGTCAGTTTTTTTAACAAAAATTCTGGCATCGGTTCGCTGCCATAATTAATGATTTTTAAAGAAGATAAATCATAGTGAGCAATATCTGGAGTTAATAACATTAAATTTAAAAACGATGGAGAAGTAACTAACGCATGTACTTGATGATTTGCTATCGACTTGCAAATTTCTATTGGTGTACGCGTTCTAGGGATAACAAGAGCGCCACTATTATTCAATGTTTGAAATAAAGTATTTAACCCCCCAATATGATCAAATAGTAAAAACGCAATCGTATGATACGATTTACTATGCTGATTGATATCGCTTAGTAACTGTTTTATGTCATGCACAATAGCTTTACTCTTTCCAGTAGAGCCTGACGATAAAATAATTAAACCGGGATTATTTTTGCGTCGTAATTCTTGAATTAATGTATGATCGCAAGTTGTACCCGATGATTTAATAAAAATATCATCATGGTTTACTTGTATTACGTATTCTGCATTGACAAATTTTTCGTATTCAGCACGCTTTGCTTCTGATGGCTTCGTCAGTATAGAAACAATCATTTTATTCATAGCAAGTGCAAAGAAGGTAGCAATCGCAGCAGGTGAAAAATCCGCAATTAACTGAACAACTGATCCGCATTGCATTTGTTCGCGAAATCGTTTTGACAACTCTGTAATTTGATTATATAGCCATTCATAAGTGAACACGTTGTCATGATATATAATCGCTGTGCTCTCATGTAAAATCTGAAATCTACCAACTATTTTTTCAATAGCCATTATTTATACTCCACCTAAAAACAGGTTTTGTCCGGTAACGAAATCACTTTCATTTTTAAGATAAAAATCAATTACATTAGCTACATCTTGTGGTGTTCCCATGCGCACGATAGCCTGTCGATTGAGCAATTGCTTCATTTTCTTTTGAGGTACACTACGAATTAAGTCTGTATCAATCGGTGTTGGTCCAATCGCATTAACAGTAATGTTAAATGGAGCAAATTCTCTTGCCATTACTTCGGTGAGTGAGATAACCGCAGCTTTCGAGGCGGCATAAATCGCCTCACCTGCTAGTTTTAGCGGAGTGGCCACTGTTGAGAAATTAATGATGCGACCAAATTTATTTTTTGACATCAATTTTGCAGCTTCTCTACAAAATAAAAACGTGCCAATCACATTGGTATTAAGAATATTATGAACAGTGTTTAAAGGAGTGAGCATGACATGGTTCATTGAGGCAATGCCCGCATTATTCAATAAATAATCTAACCGACCATATCGTAATCTTACTCGATGAAATAATGTTTTTATTGCTGTTTCATCAGAAACATCAGCAATAAAATGTTCATATCCATCTATCGTCCAGTCAATAGACGAACGACTACAGCCGACAACCGAATATCCTTTTGCAGCATAATATTCGGCTAAATAGCGACCTATTCCTTTACGGGTACCAGTAATTAACATCACAGGTTTATTCATGATTAGTGACCTGCTGTATGAGTTTTTCGCTAAATTGTGCCAAGGTACCCACTGTTAAAAATGGACTATTACGTTGTGACATAGCTTTTTCATTGGCAAGAATAATACTCACTGCGAATTCATCTTCGATATGCTGTTCCACCGTAACAATCAGCGAGACTAAAGATATCGAATCCATGCCACCCTGGCTTCCAAATAAAGGATAGTTTTCCCGTAATTCAATGGACGGTTTCGCCTCTACAGTTTTATTAATCTCATTGACTGCGTCTAAAATTATATTAATTAATCTATTTCTCACAGTACTCTCTCATTAATTTATTATTTTCCAATAAAGTATATTGCTTCACTATCATAGTGTGACTCACAATATAGGTTCGCTTACACTTTCAGATTTCAAGGAACGAGAAGGCGATTTTAATAATTTTAAAATCCATGTAGTCAAGATGACTCCAATCCCTGACATAACCCATAGCGTAATATGAAATGCTTTGTCGTAACTGATAATAGCCTGCTGTGTAGCATATTGTTGCAGTGCTATATTGGTTTCCCTAAAAGAGTTTAAACTTACCTTTACATGTCCCTCTGCAATGGCATTTAACCATGCAGAAAGATGCTCTGTTCCCACCAGTGTCACTCCGACAGAAGATAAATTTGCATACAATGTACTCGTAAAAACGGAAGCAAAAATGGTAATAGCAATAGCCTCGCTGCCCAAACGAAACGTATTCAACAATCCCGCCGCCATGCCTGATTTTTCCTCGGGAATAATACTTAAGGCAACACCATCAACCGTGCCAAAAGACAGTCCCATGGCTATACCACCCATTAACATGGGGAAAGCGATACCTAAAACAGAGGAACTAGGATGAATGGTTTGCAAAGAGAAAATGCTAAGCAGCATAAAACCCATCGCAATGGAAATAATGATTTTCGGTGTCAATCCCATTTGAATCAGCTTAGAAGATAGGAAAGGTAATACGAAAACTGGTCCGGTCAGTAAAATAATAGCCATACCTGCATCTACGGGATTAAATTGTAGAACACTCATTAAATAAATGGGCAAGTAAAGAATGATCGTCACATAGCAAAAAGCTAACACTACAGGAACTAACGTCATTGCCAGAAATACTCGCTCCTTCAGGATTCCCAGATGTAGCATTGGCGCTCTATATCGTTTTTCTCGATAAATAAATATAACAAAAAGAATCACTACGCCAATTAAAATGCTCACGATCGGTATACTGAATACGCCCCATTGTGACGATTGTACAATCGCAAACATCAAGGCAAACAATCCGACAACAAATAATGCTGAGCCTAGCCAATCAAAACCAGCATGATAATTTGGACGCACATGCTTTTCTTTGAAAGTTAAACTAAACACTGTAACCAAAACTAATGCAATGGCGTGAGTATAAAAAACAGACTGCCAGCCAAAAATATGGAGTAACATGCCTGCCATAGTAGGCCCAAAAGCAACGCCAGTACCCGCAACAGATCCAAATAGTGCAAAAGCACGCGTGAGAGCATGTCCAGAAAAATTGTTAGAGAGAATGGCGGGGCCACAAGCAAAAACCGCTGCAGCACCAATACCTGCAAATGCCCTCGCTGTATCCAGCATATAACCGTTGGACGCCAGGCCAGAGGCAACAGAGGCGATCGCAAACATCAAGCAACCTATAGTAAATGTTTTAGCTCGACCGAATTGATCAGCCAATGCACCCCATAACAACGTAAAGCTAGCAAAAAATAAATTGAAAGCAGCTGCTACCCATTGCAAAGAAACAATATTAATTTTTTCACCCAGAATCTGCCCAATAGCAGGCAAAATAATTCCCGTACCCGCAAGAGACATGGGCACGATAAAAACCGCAAGCAAAATAGTAAATAAAAGAATAACATTTGATGGTATTTTTTTAGTAATCGATGTCATTTTTTAGTTCTCTTTAATAAAAAGGTTAATGTGAATTATTATGGTTATTTTGGCTCATTCTAGTAAAAATTGGCTATAGAGTTATTAATCTCACTGACCGCGTCTAAAAATTATATTAATCTATATATCTCTCACGACACTCTCTCATTAATTTATTATTTCCCAGGATCGTTTTTTTGCATACTCCATTAACTGGTGATCCGATGGGATAACACCAGGATTGCCTACTATTTGTAGCATAGGAAGATCGCTGATGTGATCTCCATACGCAAATGACGTTGCTAAAACTTTTTCTGCATCATTTCCTAAAAATGATCGCATTGCTTCCGTCTTTCCTTCTCCAATCGTTTGAGGTAATTTAACTTCACCAGTTAAACAGCCTTTTTCAACTACTACATTGGTACATAAAATATGTTGCGCATCTAAATGTTTAGCGATAGGCTCTAAGCACGCAAAAAAACTGCCAGAAACAAGCACAATCTGGTCTCCTTCTGCTTGGTGTTGTTTAAGTCTATTTATTGCTGCTGAATTAAAAGCATTTTTATCCTGTAACACGATTTCTTGAAACCATTGTTTTCCACGCTCGCGCAAGAAAGACATTTCAATACCACAATAATTTTCATAATATAAACGATTCAATTTATCGCGATCAAAATTTCTATAAGTATTTTTTCGGCGCCATGCATAATCATGAATTTTGGAATTACCAATTTCTTTTCCATAATAGTTTTTGTAAAAAAATTCAATGAAATGAATCATAGAATTGAATGCCAAGAGAGTTCCATCTACATCAAAAAAAGCATATCGCCTCACTATAACAACTCCCGTTAAAGCATTTCAATTAACATAAAGGACCAAGAAAATCCTGAGCCTGCTCCAATACAAAGTATTTTATCTCCAGCGTGAACCTCTTGGCTTTCTATTAAATAAGTCAAACCAGCGATGCAATCTGATGCACCCAAATGTCCAACCTGCTTACCAAATTTCCATAAAGATTTCTTCTCTATGTCTGTATAAATAGGGAAATAATTTTTATCTAATACATTCTTTGCAAGGTTTGGAAAAATAAAAAAGCGAATATCTTCTGGTGAGGTGGTATTTTTAGAAAATATTTTATTCCACAAACGACGCATAGCTGAATGGGTTGCTTGAATCAGAAAATCCTTACCATGTTGTGTTAAGAAATTTTTTTTTGCTGATCGCACATTGTATTGTTTTTCGAAATATGTTTGCTCTTCTACATCATAAGCCTGATCAAATCGATGCAAAGATTCAAGAGCAGGATTATGTGCTGACTGCAAATCCAAAATTTTGGCAATGCCATTAATTTTTGATAATACAACAGCAGTTGCTGCATCACCGTACACAATTCCATAATCTCCATGCCAACGATTAATGCCGCCATTTGAAAATTTATCTGCCGCGACAGACAGTGCGTAATTTTTTTCGCTCGTTTGTAATACCCGACTCAACATAGCAATAGATAAAAGTTGTCCGTCACAACCTTGATAAATTGAGAGCGGCATTGCTGATTCTGCGTGTAATATTCGCTGTAAATATGAGGCAGGGCACCACAATTGTGGGTGGCCATGATGATGAATTGCATTATATGTTAGCATCTCTAATTGACTGCCTGCTGTATTTGCCTTTTTCAAGGCACGATTTGCAGCTTCTGCCGCCATATCCATAACGGTTATATTTTTCGGTGCAATGGAAATATTTTCATAACACATTTCTTCTGCATCAGATTGCGCATATTCACCGCTAGCAATCGCCGTCGTTATAGAACTCATTGAGTCTGGTAACCAGCTCGCACTGCTGGTAATATAAATGTCACGCTTGTTAGCTAACATGGCACACCTGCTTAATATAAAATTTTTCTAAATAATTCTGCAAGCCAGAAGTATTATGTAGAAGATCTTGATGGGCAACATAAGCATCAGGACGTACCAAATAAAAATAACTGACACTTTCAGTATGTCGAAAATATGTGTGAATAAATGGATAACTTGATATTAGCTTCTTTATTTTTTTCGCATATTCACATTCACTATTTGGGCCATTGTCATTATTATTCAAATATAAAATGATTGCGTGCTCCGATTCCGTATGCATGGTGTGATAGTCTTTTGTATACCCGTAGCAATCTGCATATTGGTAATTAAATCCTGAATAATTCTTCGGCAGCATATCTCGTATAGTTTTTCTATTGCTAAGCACAGGAGCATGCATTTTGACCCATTGATTTTTTTCTTTATCTTTTTGAAGCAACAAAGCAATGATTTTTCCGATGTCACCAATTAGGTTTCTGACTAAAAATAAACGTTCGGTTTCATAAGAGTCCAAAAGAATAAATCGTGCCAATCCCTTTTTGACGTATGCTAATTTCCAGGCAAGATTATAGGCATCTTGAATGCCAGTATTCATCCCCTGCCCACCCAGCGGTGAAAATAAATGAACGGCATCACCAGCTAAATATACTTGCCCCACTCGATTTTTTTCAGCCAATCGGTAATAAAGTGGCACACTGCCAAACTGTGTGGGGTTCTTTAATATAACTGCTAAACCAAATTGATCAACGTAGGTCTGCATCTCTTTTAGTATAGGCACAGAACTAACAGTCTTATCGCCTGAAATTAAACCAACCACACGATAAATATTATTAGGAGTCGGGATAATAATTAGTAAACTGCTTCCATCCACATAGTAATAGGCATTGCTTGGGTTACCACGCCAGTTTTCAAGCTCCACATCGGCATAAATAAAATTCAGTCCATAATCTTCACCGTCAAAAGCAATATTTAATAATTTTCTTACGCTACTTTGGCTGCCATCACAACCAATCACCTCGCTATAAACAGTCTGTTCCTGTATTTCATTACTATGATGGAACAGCTCAACCATTACACCATCTTGGTTTTGCGTTAGCTTTTTCAGCTCTACACCTCTTTCAATTTTTCCACCTAAATTTTCCAAACATTCTGCCAAATACCGCTCTGTCTCTGTTTGTTGGATCAGCAACATAAAAGGATATTTTGTCGTATTTCTTAAATATTTATAATTAATATGCATTAAACGCTTTTTTTTCCAAAGGACATATGTGTCATACATTTTGATACCGGCATTAATAAATATGTTCGCAATGCCTAAACGTTCAAATATTAATAACGAAGTAGAGCTGATTCCTAATGCCTTTGAGTGCAGAGTGGGTGTTTTATTCTTATCAATAATGCGACAAGAAATGCCTCGCCTCAGCAATTCACAAGCTAGTGTTAAACCAGTTGGGCCAGCACCAACAATTAAAATTTCTCTATTTTGTGCTTTCATTAAGACTCAAGCTGTGCTGAAGTGGTGATTTTGTTTTTCTTATGAAAACACAACATAAACATTACCCATGCAGTAATTAATAATGTGCCACCACCAATGACTGTCACTCCTAATCCGAATGATTCTAACCAACCACCCAGCATCATCATGATGACAGTTGCGATTGCCTGAATAGAAGAAATCATTCCCATCACCTGTCCCTGTTCTGCAGCATTCGCTAAATTAGAGATGCTAATAATTACTCCCGGTAAAGCAAAGCCCATAGATGTTACAAATAATACAACCACAATATGCAATGCTAAGGTTGAATGCACAAAAGCGATGCCAATCACGGATGCGCCTGCAATCAGTAATGATCCCTTAACCATAGCAGTGGGTTTTAAACTACTAAATCGCTGTACCACTAACACTTGAAATAAAGCGTACGTTGCCCCCATAAACGCTAGAAAATTGCCAATTTGGGATGGCTTGAAGTGAAAATTTTGCAATAGATAAGTTGGTAAAAAAGCTTCAAATAACCACCAACCTGACACAAGGATAAACCATATGATAAAGACAATTTTTAATTTCGGCATGAAGAATGCACGATAGATTTGTTTGATGCCGCCGAGAACTTCAATCTTATCACGACTAGGATTTTGTAATGATTCACGAAAATAAAAAATGGTAATCAATAGTATTATGCTGAGTAAAATAGAAATCGCCCAAAAAGGTGTTGTGTAATTAAACCAACTGCATAATGACGAACTAGACAACCAACCGCCCATTGGAGGGCCAAATACCCAGGAAACACCTAAGGCAACTTGAAATAAGCTGAAATTGCGATTCTTTGTTTTTTCATCGGGACTGATGTCTGCTAATCCAGCTTGGACAATTGCGATATTGCCTGCGAACAATCCCGAAAATAGTCGAGATATAAATAAAATCAACGCTGATTGTATTGCAATAGCAAGGCCGCTAACTAAAAAACCGATCATGGTGCCTATCAAAGTCACAATTAATAATTTTTTTCTACCCGCATGATCCGATAGTTTTCCTAAAATAGCTGCTCCAAAAAATTGACCTAATGGGTAAATCGCCAAAAATAAACCCAACGCTGTCAATTTTGAGGCATATTTCCATGATGCAGGAAGCAAGTAACTACTAGGATCCAACAACAATTTGGGAAATATTGTAACAACGATGCCAAGGCCCATAAAGTCAATTAAGGTAACAACAATTAAAAACAAAACAGTGAGATTTCGTTTGAGATTACTTATCATAGAGTTTGCCCTTATATAATTTAGTAATTAATTTATTGCGTATTTAATCTTGATTAATTCCAACGTTAATAAATCTATTAACCAACCTTTCAATGTCCTCACATTCTTGATCCTCTAAAAATATTTTGTCAGTAACGCTATAATTTAATTTAACTTGCAGACATTTTTTTTCATTTTGAAAAAAAATAATAGTGACACTTGATCTAAACTGACCGGTCGGCATTAGTCTGAATTTATCAATGTGATATTCAATCAATGCAGGGAGGGGATAGACATAATGGTAAAAACACGTCTTTATTTGGTGTAAGACAAAATTTACGCTGCCTTTTAGATTACTTGGGATTAAATATTTCTCTGCGACAGCGATGTTCATCTGTCGGGCTGCTTCCAGTAATACCATGGCTTGAATATGTTGTCCTGTCAGGTGATCGCTCATTTCAGAAGATGCGTCGTCTATCAGCAAGTCACAGTAATAGCTAGTCTCATCAAATTTTAATGGGTCGCTGATCATGATATTTTTCTCATGAGATTTGTGCGTTAAATCACGGGTAGCTTTTTGAAAAGATTGATCTGTCTTTCTAACTACCATATCGATAACAGAATTTATTTGTTCTGTACTAAGACCCTGCCCAAGGGCAGCAATTCTTTCTTTATTGTGATCACTGAACGATAGATAATCATCAATGCCAACAATTTTTTCGTTATGAATCTGCTTTTTGATGTGATTGCCAATTAAGATAATAGAATTATTGTTTTGCATGATTTGCACCTAACGTAAAAATCAATATATTTTCATCCAGCCCATAAAATCCTTAAAGTTAATTCATTATAGAATTATATTGCGCAATATAGCTGCGAGATATGCCCATGTCAACTCTTTTTAGAATATTTTATCAGTACTTTTAGAATTTAAATATAATTTATCACATTTAAGTAAAAAAATTCAATTAAAGCATGCTTTAAGTGCTTGCGTTGAATTCCAAAATGAATAATAATTATTCCATGATTCCATATAGTAGGCACATATGAAAATGACAGCCCTTAATAAACTTAATATCGAGCCGCGCTCAAATGCTGTATTTATTGCGAATGTGCGTCATTTAATGAACACGAGAAACATCAGTGAAGCCGAGTTGGCACGGCAAACCCAAATTCCACAGCCCACCCTTCATAAAATTTTAGCTGGTAAAACAACTGACCCTCGCATTTCTACCTTACAAATTTTAGCAACCTATTTTGGGATAACAGTTGATGAGCTATTTACAGGCGCTAAAGCATATGGGTTAACGACTCACCCAGAAATTCAGTCGATACCGATTATTTCATGGACTGACTGCATACAAGAGAAAAGCTTATTAGATCACCTAAATCCTTCCAATTGGGAACAATGGTTAGTCATCGAGCATTTAGCAAAACAACCTTACGCGCTCATTAGCAAACCCTGCATGGAACCCCGCTTTCCTAAAGGAACTGCTTTAATCATAGATCCAGACACTTCTCCAAAAGATGGCGACCTAATTGTGGTTCACTACCCCAATACAACAGAGGCTACGCTGAGGGAACTTTCTATCGATGGACCAATACAGTTATTAATCCCGATCAGCCCTGACCATGAAAAAGACAAATTAACTAATGAAATCAAAATACTAGGGGTAGTACTACAATCAAGATTTTCATACTAAGCATACTACTTTACTGATAGGAGAATCGAAATATGACAAATTTTTTATTATTACATTATCAAAAGAATAATATATAGCTACTTCATAACATCAGATTCTCTATTTAAGTACCAATAGTAACCTGATAGAATCGCGCAAAATTTAATCGATAGGCTGGGCGGCAGAAAATCAAAATGAGAAACCTAAACATAGGAATTCTTGGTCCTGGGCGTGTAGCCCATCGATTTGCAGTTGCTTGTAAAAATCTTGAGAATATTAATTTATGGAGTATCTGCGCAAGGGATATCTCCAAAGCAAAATCTTTTGCGGAAAATCACCATGTCGTAGCGCCAATTTCTGTATATGACGATGTGGATGTATTTCTATCTGATCCAAACTTACATGCTGTCATCATCGCCACTCCAGATATCAATCATACACAATACGCTATAAAAGCTGCTGAAAAAGGCAAACATCTTCTCATTGAAAAACCCATTTGCACTGAAATTGAAGAGGCCAAAGCAATAGTGAATATTGTCAAGGCTACAAGAGTAGTATGCAGCATAGGTTATCACTTAAGATGGCATGCCGGCCTAAGAAAACTAGCCAGCAATCTTCATGAAAATAAGTACGGCGAAATTTACCATATGGACATTCATTGGGCTCACGCGTTCATAGATGAAGCAAAATGGCGCAAATCTCATGCAACTTCCAAATGGTGGTCTTTAACTACGCTCGGGACGCATTCTCTCGATATTGCACGATGGTACCTTGTGCCGCTTTGTGGAGAAGTGATTGAATCTAAAGTTATCACTACAAATACCCATTACCATCAAACTGATGAAGCTAGCTTAATTTCATTAAAGTTTGCATCTGGTACAACTGCCAGTATCTATTCTTCCATTTTATTTTCATCATCTTTAAATTTTAACATATATACCCAAAATGGCTTAATTACTGGCAAAGAACTTACTGGCCCTTTCACGGAAAGATCAATATCCGTTAATAACGAAAAACTTGAATTTACTTGTGAATCCAATCTTTACGAAAAAGAAATCTATGATCTCTATACTTCAATTCTTCAGTCTAGATCACCTGAAGTTACAGCTCAGGCAGGGCTGTACAACATTATGTGCATGACGGGATATTAAAATTTATCAATCTCAAAGAGGGTAATATGGTTAAAATTACAGGTACCATTATGTCAAATAATGCTTTTCGATTCATTGAGTCGAATAAATTCAATGTAACAAATTTATTAGCTGTATTACAAAAAAAATAGCTGGATGCACATTATGAACCAATTACCGTTAATTTATCATCCGACAACATTATACTGGATCGATGATGATAGTTTATTTTTAAATATCGCAGCGGATTGTTTTAAAGAAAATTATGCGATAAAAACCTCTACATCTCCAAATGAAGCAAAAAATTTTTTTGATGGTTATCAATCACACATCGATCTTTCTATTTTTCTTCGCGGATGTGATGAGCATGAAGATTATGATTTAACAGATCATTTGCCTATAGATCTTGATTTCAACGCGATAAGACAGGTGCATAATAGTTCTAATAAATTAAAAGATATTGCGGTCATGATTGTAGATTATCGTATGCCAGACATGTCTGGGATTGATTTATGTACACAGTTATCAACGGTCCCAACAAAAAAAATATTATTAACAGGTGATGCTAATTTTCAAGATGCGATTAATGCCTTTAATAAAGGCATTATAAACTATTTTGTTTGCAAAGACGATCCCAATATTGACATGATTCTTTTTGAAAATGTGGATAGGCTAAGTAAAGAATATTTTATCGATCGTACCAAGCCTATATTTCATCATATTGAATCTGATTCAAAACTGCCACATAGTGACCCGGTTTTTATCAATTTTGTTAACAAACTATGTAAGGAACAAAATATTAAGGAATATTATTTATCAGATAAGAATGGTGGAATTTTATTAGTAGATGTTAATGGAAAACTATCTTATCTTGTCGTCCATACAGACAGAACACTAAATAACTTTGTAGATTTGCATGGTAAAGATGGTGAGGCTACATTTTTTGTAAAAAGTGTCATAAATAGAAATAAAATACCTTTTTTTGGTGTTGGAAAAGCAATGTGGGGGCCGGAGGCAGTATCTTGGAGAGACTATTTTTATACACCAAAAATTTTAGAGGGAAGAGAAAAATATTATTGGATATTGGTTTCATTGTAGTTGGCGAATAAAAATATGTTAAATGAATGTATTATTGTCCTGGGTGCAAATCAGTTTCAAAGAGAAAGAGCTCTAATTGGTGCTGAAAAAACGCATGCTCAGGTTGTTACTGTATCTCCAAATGCGCCATTTCACAACAATAAATATCCTTCATTGACAATTCTGTCTCAAGAAACTCATCCAGAGCAATTATTAAAAGATGTCGTTGGTTTTATACAGAAAACTCATCTAGAGTTAAGAGCCATCATTCCATTGAATGACTTTGTTTTGAATGCAGGTTTAGCGGTCGCTCGACATTTCAATTTGCCTTATAACGAAAAGAACACAATAGAGAATTGCCGACATAAAGATAAAATGAAGGCTATTTTAGCGGAAGCTAACTTGCCTATCATCAAAAGTCATCCTTTTTCTAGCGTTGAAGAAGCAGCGGAACTGGCAAGCGTGCTTGGTTATCCTGTAGTTGTGAAACCGTTGAACTTTGGTGGTAGCGGTGGTGTAAAAAAAGCAAACTCTATAGAAGAACTGAAAGAAGCTATTACAGAAACAAAAGCTCATCTTTTGCAACACGCAAAACATTATGATTCAGATCCAGCTCAAATGGTAATGGAGTCTTATGTCCATAAAGATCGAGAAGTTTCTGTTGAGGTCATGAATACTCCAGAATTTTCTCAAGTGATTGGCATAACAGAAAAGTATTTGGGTGAAGAGCCTTATTTTTCTGAAATAGCACATATAGTACCTTCAATGCTCTGTGAGCAAGAGACGCAGAGTAGAGAAATAGGAAAACTTGCGATAAATGTTTGCCGTGCGTTAAATATCAAATTTGGTATGGCACATGTTGAAATAAAACTATCAGAAGATGGTTTAGATCCAGTAGTTATCGAAGTTGGCGCGCGTCCTGCTGGTGATGGGATTATGGATTTGTATGAAAAGTCTACGGGAGTGAATATTTATGAATTGCATTGCAAGGCATATTTAGGATGTTTGGAAAAGGCAGCATTACCTAATCGTTTTTTGAGATCGTCTGCTATTGCTTATTTACATCCAGAACCCGGAGTTATTGATAGCATTAACTGTCAAAAATTAAATGAGATGGATTTGCAATACGTGGATTTGGTGGCAATTAAAGCAACTCAAGGTCAAGAGGTTGCAATCGCTAAGAACTGGTCTACACGTTATGGTTTTGCTGAATATACGTTTTGGGGTCGCATACCCAGCGGGTTTAATGTAGTTAAAAATACAAAACGGATGGCTAACAAAATTTTTAGTATTAAAGAGAAGTAGTAGATGGCTAGAAATGTACACTATTACTCTTATCTTTTTAGCTTATTCTTCTTTAAGCTAGCTGTAGGTGCGATCTTGCTAGCAACAAGTTGGGATTCACTTACACTGTCACATAATTCCTTACTTAACGTTTCCTTATTAATGGCGTTAAGCTTTACACCGGCAGCCTTTTCTAGACTATTATTTAATAGACTCTCTTTTTTTTCTTTGCAGAAGTTGTTAACAACAACTTTTTGGCTTTCTGCTGTTTTAATCATAATCGAGTCGTATTTTATTTTGGAGAAATCGTATCTAGTATTCGTCGTAAATTTTATATTATGGATTTTTATATTTGTCATTGAGGTGTCGTCTGAAAAGTGGTATGTCGCTTTGTCTCAAAATATAGCATTACTAGATGTAAGAAAGCTGAGTGGTATTTCCACAAGTGTTGCTCAAATAGGTGTAATATTGGGTCCAATATTAGTTTTGGTAGCGAAACCATTTAGCCATTCTTTAATTTATTGGATTATAGCGGCAACTTTAATTCTCGCCTCTACTCCGTTAGTGATTTCAATAAAACAATTACATAAGCCTGCCTCTGTTCAAATCAAACCTTATGACACTCAATCTGTCCAGAAAGATAAGCGAATAGCATGTATTTTTGCTTTTGCAATGATATGGCCGACACTAGCAATTTTTAATATTTCAGCTCCAATTTTATCAAAGCTAGAGTATCATACCATTAATGTAGCTGGTACAATGGAAGTCCTGATTGGGTTGGCGACCGCTCTAGCGGGATTTTTGCATCCCTTGACGACAAAATTTTTAACTCATCGCAAGCGCTTAACCTATATACTGCTTACATTGATTTTTTTCATAACGTTTATTTATTTTTATCCAGGAATTTTGGTTATTGTTTTTATAGGAACATTTTTCACGGGATTGACTTTTGGTTATCTTCGTGTCGAGCTAAGAACTTTTCTTTCACGGCGATACACTCCAAAGGTTGCTGGAGAAATCATTGCTGCTGCCAATAGTTGGAGTGGTTTTTTCGTATTAATTTATTGTTTAATATTTTATTTCAATGCAAGCTCCGGAATTCAAAAGGGAATAACGGTAGTTTTTCCAATGAGCTTTGTTATAGCAGCAATTGTCTTTTATTCTTTATTGTTATCTGATTCTAGATATCAGGAGGAAACGAACTGATGGATTATCGAACACAAAAAATCACAATACCAGATTTTACAACACTGTGTGGAGATAAGCTTTTAGCGCCAGAAGCATGCTATACAATGTATGGTGATTTTGATGTAGATAAAAAAATTGCTCTTATTTTCCATGGTTTTTCCAGTAATTCTGAATTACATACTTGGTGGGAAAAATTTAAATTTGATAGGCTGCTTGATACTTATAATATTATTTGTATTAATTCCCTGGGCTCATCCTATGGAACAACAGGACCAGAGTCAATTAACCCTATAACAAAGGCGCCATATTTTCAAAGCTTCCCTCAAATAACGATACAAGATACTGTCAACTTTTCTGTTGAAACGCTTAAGACTTTAAATATTGAGAAAGTGGACATAGCGTTTGGTTGTTCGTTGGGTGGCATGCAAATACTTGATATGTTTTTGCGTTATCCAGAAGTCAGTGATAAGTTTGTATCAGTGGCTGGCGTTCCAGTTCCTTATATGACTAAACTAATTAATCTAGCGCAAGCAAGGTTAATAGATCAAGCAAATAATGGTAGTAGAACTGCTTTAGAGAGCGCATTAGGTCACTCACGTTTCTTTTTTAGATTGTTTTGCACAACAGAAGATGCTTTAAAAATTTTAAATGATAAACGAAATCAAGGAAATAACAATCGAGATTTAGATACATTAGAGTCGTATTTCGTAGAAGATAATTTAAAGTTTCAAACACAATTTTCGCCATATTCTAATAGCTTATATTTAAAATTGATCGCAAACTTTGGACTTCCAGAAATAAAGCCATTGCATTTAAGCAATAATCACTTACAGTCAAAACTACTTTTAGTTTCTATAGAAAATGATTTATTTACGCCTGATAAATATATTAAGTCACTGTTTAATATTTTTCGTAATAAGGGCTATAGCGTTGATCTTCGAGAGTTTGATACGAAATATGGGCATGAAGCTTGGATTGTAGACGGAGAACGATTTTATGAATTTATTGAAAAATACCTTCATTCTTAGCATTTTATTTGTTTTTCAAAACGCATTTGGGTATATCTGTGTTAATGCGACTTCGAACTATAAGATGTTTGGGTCTGTTTTAAGATCAGAAGTATTGAAAAATCCCTTTATTATGGCTTTTCAAGGTGAGCATTTTAAAAACTATAAAATATTTTATGCTGACAATGATACGCAGTTAGTTGATCAAATTCAAAATATGACTAAAGGACAGTGTTCTGTTGTTTTAGGTTTATTTACCAGTCAAGATTGTCTCGTATCTGGACCTATTCTGAAAAAGAATAAAACCATTGGCTTATCATCCAGTTGTTCTGACAATCATATTGATAACTTTTTTCCTTATATTTATACCGCAGTCCCTAAGTTAAGTAATTTTTCAAAGACCGTGGCCAAATATCTTAACAAAAAAAATCATGATGCAATTTATGCTTTCTACCAGCCTTCTGATGTTTATAGTGATTCTGGATTTAATGCATTTAAAAAATATGTTAAAAAGCCAGTGACCAGTATACCGGTTAGCTCAAGTGGGAGTTTTGATTTGAAATTATTACACATGAATACAAAAAGTGAATCAACAATTGTATTCTTTACTTATCCATTACCTTCAGCGCAGATTTTAGTAAACTTGGATTATAAGCACACGATTACTAATAAGATTAATATCATAGGAGCTTCGTCTTGGATATTTGATGTTTCAGTGTTTAGACCTATCAAATCGATATTGATGAAAGCTAAGGATGTATTGACTCCGAGTTTAGTGGATCAACAAAGAATCGATTCATCAAATTTTTCGCATAATTTTATAAAATTGTATAAACGAGAACCTGATGTTGTTGAAGTATTAACGTACGATATGGCGCATTTAGCTGTTGAGTGTTATAGAACTACAGCGAGCAATGACGCTTACAATAACCAATCTTTTCTAAAATGCATTAGAAACAATAAGTATGATGGGGTCTCTGGCTATACTCAATTCCAAAAGAATTCTCCATTTTCTGTGCGGAAAATTTATTTAATCAATTTCATGAATCGGATTCAGTAATGGGCATTAAAAAACTATTTTTTGAAACTGCGATCATCTTAATCCTAATTACATTAATTGTGGTAACCATTAATAGTTTTCAAGCACATCGTAATACTTCTCAAGATTTACAGTATCTTCAAAAACAATATCTAAATGCCACATTTGAAATTTATAAAAATGAAATTATTGGTGATGTTTTAGTAGACAATAAAACGATTATTAAATCGTTGTTAAATGAAATTACAAATGATCGCGGTGTGGGTGCCATACTAACTTACAATAATAAAACCTTAAGCACAGGGACCTTTAATTTTCAATCCCCTGTCCTTGCTTATAAATTAAATTTGGGGAATGAGAAATTCTCTAGTATTAAGCTATATCCATTGAAGAATTTAAAAGTGCTTAATTTTATTGATACCTTGCTTATGCCGCTGTTATTAGAAACATTGGTCCTTAGTGTAGGGTTTTTATGGCTACTTCGGCGTACTAAAAGGAAATTACTCAATCCGTTGAATGAGCTAGTGTTAAATTTAGAAACAGGAAATATAGAAAAATTTTCTCCTAAAGTGGAAGCTGTTATTGAATTGAAACAGCTTTGTAATACGTTACAAAAAATGACGGCAGACCTTAGAAAAAAGGCACAGTATGAAGCTGAAGCTATAGCTGCTAAGCAGGTAGCTCATGATATTAGGAGTCCACTAGCTTGTTTGAATTTATTGCTATCTTATGCAACAGCTTTGCCAGAAAACCAGAGAATATTAATGCGATCTTCTATTCAAAGAATCACAGACATTGCTAATGAGCTGCAAAGTAAAGCGAAAAAAATTACACCAACTATTGAATCAGAATACCAGCGTGAAAATGTTATGATTTCATCTTTGCTTGAATCATTGATTACAGAGAAGCGTATACAGCTTGGTTTAACGACCAACATTCGTATTGATCTGAATCTAGATAAATCATATGGTTTATTTGCTAATATTAATACTATTGAATTTACACGTGCGCTTTCAAATTTAATAGGTAATAGTCTCGAAGCTTTTGACAACAGGTCTCATCTTATTTTTGTTACTGTTGACTATGATGAAGATCATGTAATTATCCGAATTGAAGATGATGGTAAGGGAATACCTGAAGATGTGCTTGATAAGGTTGGAAATTATGGCTTTAGTTATGGAAAAGAGGGGTTAAAATCTTCAGGTAGTGGCCTAGGCGTTCACCATGCATTAAAAACGATTGCTTCGTTTGGAGGAACTTTATCGATTGATTCAAAAATTAAGTCTGGCACCTCAGTTTTTATTAAGCTTCCGAAGGTGTCCCCTCCGCAATGGTTTGTTAGTAAGATTGAATTGAGCCAAATTAAGTTGATCGTTATTTTAGATGATGATGAGTCGATACATAATTTATGGCGTGATAAGCTGCAAGTGCAGAAGAAGCAATATAATTTTGAAGTTAAGCATTTTAAGCTTGTTAAGGAATTCGAACATTTTTTTTATAGTGATTTAACTTATTCAAAAGATAAAGTTTTGTTTTTAGTAGATTATGAATTTGTAGATCAAAATACTAATGGACTAAAGATAATTGAAAAATTACATCTTGAAAGAAGTAGTATTTTAGTAACTAGTCATCATGATGATTCCAGTATAAGAGAAAGAACAATTGCTTCGGGTGTTATCAGAATAATACCAAAAAGCATAGTGTCCTATATTCCACTAAAGTGATTTACATACGGCATCTCAATGTGGGGAATGGAGCGCATGATTGGGCAATGCATTGTAGATGTGCTCTTGTGGTACCACAACATCCCCCGACAATTTTTAATCCCAGTGTTGTTTTTAAACGCATTAATTCTTTAGTAAATTTTTCTGGGGAATCTGTTAGAGGCCTATCCATTGCTGCTAATTCTTTTGGTGATAAACTGGAACCATTTGGTTGTGCGCCAATTAAACGATTATATTTATCAGGTGATTTAGTGAGTTTTTCAATAATTGATGAGTGTGTACAAGTTATCAAGTAACCAAGTGGCTTTCGTGTTGTTCTTGCATCGATAGTTTGAATAGCTTCTTCTAGAGAAGCTCCATCAAGTAGCATACCATCTTTATTTAAAATAAAACCAATAGTGTAATTGATGCGGGCACGCTCTGCCGCTAAGGAAATTCCTATCGCTTCTGCTAAGCTTGGGAGTGTCACAACATTTACAAAATCAACTTCTAGTTCTTTAAAAATATTAATTTGCTCTTCATGATAGCGCTGTGCTTCTTCTATACTAGGAATGACATCTACACTGTAGGCATCGTACATTGAGCCTAATGGGGCTCCAATAAAAATAGGGAAACTAGAATCGGCGTGCCTAGTACGTATTGCTTTAATAAAGTTAATACAATTTGTATTAATACGCTTAAGATCTCCATCTGATTTAAAACCTGCGGCTTGTAAATGATTCCTGTTAGTCCTAAACGTGGCAGCATTTAGAATAATAGGTAGATGGTGCTCTTGCGCTACTGCAATATCACCTTCATAAAGCTCAGTTAGTGCTATTCTTCCTTCTTTTCGTTCAGTCAAGTCGAAAGAAGCTTCATAGCCATAGTCATATTTTAGCCTCGTACCTAGAGGTCCATTTTCTACGATGGTATCGAATGTTTGTATTGCTTCTTCAAATTTCACGTTGTGAACCCCCAGTTATTTTTAGCAAGTGTTAAATCGCACCTGAAAGGACCCGCCGAACCGCAGCATAAAGAGCTCCCTAAAGAGGGACAAAAAAGCATGTCAAACGGCCCCTATTTTTAGCTAAACATTAGCTCATTCTGGCAGCACAACAAAACCATCGACGAGATCAGACATCAACCGTTTTCTTTCTTGCATTGAATCGACGATGTGTAAATCTGTTAAGGTGGGATGTGTCTCTTCTTTATCCAATAAAACTCGTGGCATCACACCAATCACTTTGCCTCCACCAGCAAGTACGTCATCGGCTAATTGGGCCATTAATCCGGATTTCGCACCTCCGTAGATAAGCGTGAAGTCTCTGGAAACAATTTCATGACTTAATGCCTTTACTGCATTGAGGGTATGCGCCGCTCCCATTATTTGCATCAACAAACACACAAAGTTTACGCATATTACCTCTACCGGAACATTAACTTACGCAGCTATATGCTTCACAGCATATGTTTTAAAAAAAAATTATTTATTCATTAAATAACAGCTGTGCCATTGCTGCAAGAGATAATACTTAAGGATACCTTAAATTTTTTCACTTTCGCAGCAGTTTTTGGTTTTTGTAAATAGTTTCATACAAAATGGCAATGTAAGACACACAAATTTCTGTAAAATTCAAAGAATGAAATATTAAAAGCAAGCGCAGCAACTGTCAGAATACTCATAATTTTTATTTAGATAAATAGTATGATAAATACATTATTAATCACCGGGTGTACTCATGGATTAGGGCGAGCTCTTGCATTACGATTTGCGCATTTAGGTTGTTTTGTATATGCAGTGGGTCGTAATGAATCACTCCTCCGCGAGCTAGCAACAATCTCCGCTCTTCTCCACCCTGTTGTCGCAGATATTGCGACTGCAGCTGGCAGAAAAGAAATAAGCAACCAAGTTGATATGCAAAAGCCGCTTTCGATTATTCATAACGCAGCAATCGCTAAACCTGCTCAGTTTGCCTCACTAACAGGCGCTCTATTGCGCGAACATTTTGAAACAAATTATTTCGCGCCCATTTTAATCACGCACCACTTTTTATCTTCATTGATAAACCAGCAGAGAATTCTGCATATTTCATCGGGTGCCGCGAATATGGCATTGCCTGGTCTAATGCCTTACTGTGCTACAAAAGCGGCACTAGAACATACCACACAATGCTTAAATGCGGAGCTCAATCAACGCGGTGTTTATTGTGCTAATTTAAGCCCCGGCATGATTGACACACCCATGCAAACCAGCCTTCGCAATAGCAGCCAAGATGTATTACCAGATAGGGAGTTTTATGTTCGTGCCAAAATAGAAAATAAACTAATTGCACCAGAAGTGGCTGCAAAATTTGTATCGTGGGTAATGCTGAAAACGGAAAACGAAGCATTTAGTCAAACTCGTTGGAATATTTATGATGTTCCGCGCGAGCAATGGAATATTTAGTGGTCTCCAGTTCCGAAACAATCATGCACATTGAAGTATTTGTGACGCGCGAATCAAGGCAACATAAAGCATTCAAGGAAGATTTAAGATTAAGGGAAAATTTATCATTTAAGGGATTATTTGGATATTGACAATTAACAACAATCCCGTATTATAAAAGACATTATTTTATCTGTTACAAAATGGTCATGCAAAAAAACATCATCACAAGTACTTGTTATACCTCCCTCATCATCATGTTTTTCATTGCATTATTTGTAAATGACATCATGGTATATAAACTGGTAAAAATTGCAGGGCTCTCTATTTCTGCTGCGTCATTGGTTTTCCCAATAACATACCTGATCACAGATATAATTGCCGAAACTTATGGTTATCGCGTAAGCAAACGAATCATTTGGCTTTCTGTAATATTTAATATTGTTTTTTGTGCATTGATTGCCTTATTAATCAAATTACCTTCACCTTCAAATTGGCCTTTGCAAAGTGCGTTTAACTCAATCTTTGATAGTATTCTATACATTTCATTGACTCATATTGTGATCACACCGCTTAGTTATTTAGTGAACACTTATCTCATTAGTAGATGGAAAATTGTTGTGAACGGTAAGTATTTTATAATCCGCAGCATTGTATCGTCTGCAATTGGAGAATTCATTTTTTCTGCCGCAATGGTATTTATTATTTGGCATGGCAAAGGATTTAATGTTTCGCTGATTTCTCTTTCATTGCTGACATATTTATCAAAATTAACCTGGAATATTGTTGGTTCCATTCCAGCGCTTTTTGTTGTAAAAATAATTAAAAAAATAGATCATGCGGATGTATATGATTTTAATTTAAGGGCTAGAAAAGCGGTAACTAGTAGAATAACAAGCTAGATTTTATTAAAAGAGAGGCTATCACAACATGATAAAAATTGGCATTCAAGGTGGTAAAGGCAGTTTTTCAGAAATTGCAGCTAAGAATTTCATTGAAAAGCAAAAAATTGTTGAATATGAAATTGACTATTTAATTTCATCTGAAAATGTTTTGCATTCAATTGAACATGAAAAAATAAATTACGGCATTTTTGCAATTGAGAATGTTCGAGGGGGAATCGTATTAGAGAGCATCAAGGCATTTGCAAAATACCGCTGTGACATAATAGATATGTTTCAAATTTTTGTTAGTCAAAATTTACTAACGTTGCCTAATGTTCAAAAACATGAAATTACGCAAATCCACTCTCATGTGCAAGCACTCAGACAATGTCGCGAATATTTAGGAGATAATTTCTGGGGGTGCCAGTTGATAGAGGCCGATGATACTGCCGAGTCTGCGCGACGATTACGTGATAGTCAGCTACCAAAAACTGCTGCGGTTATTGCAAATAAAATTTGCGCTGAAATTTATGGGCTTCATGTTTTGCAAGAAAATATCCAAGATTTGAAAAATAATCTTACGCTATTTTTAGCTGTTAAAAAACTATTTTAATACGTAGTAGATACTATTATGAAAAATACTGTCGGACTAATAGGCTTCGGAAGGATGGGGGGGGTGCTTTCACAGCTGCTACTACCAGACTTCGACATATATGTCTTTGACAAAAAAATACACCCCCCGCTTCAGAATGGTGTTATGCATCGTGATTTAAATACTGTCTTGAAACAAAAAATTATCTTTATCGCTGTTCCTATTAGAGATTTCGAGAATGCAGTACGAAATATTTCGCCTTTGCTTAGCAATAACACGACTATAGTGGATTTGTGCTCTGTTAAATTACATCCTGTTCAGGTGATGAAAAGATATCTTCCGAGTCACGTGGGCATTATTGCAGCACATCCTTTATTTGGCCCTGATTCAATAAAATTAAAATCTAACCTTAGAATGATGATGCACCCTGAATATGATATTTATAAAAAATACCAAGAACTGAAATACTATTTTTCTAATAAAAATATTACGATTCTTGAAATGACACCTGATGATCATGATAGACAAATAGCGCGTTCACAAGGCATTACACATTTCATTGGTCGGGCGTTAAAAAATATAGATGCTAAGTCAACTTTAGTTGACACACTAGGATTTCAAAAATTATTAGATGTAATGGAAAAAACTAATAATGATAGTTTGGAATTATTTTATGATCTGCAAAATTTTAATCCTTATGCCACTGGAGTAATGAAAGAATTAATATCAGAAATTTTAAATATTGAACACAATATAAAAAACAATAATTTTAAATAAAGCTGTTAATAATGCTATATTTTTTCATTTTCTTGTTCTAAAATTTTTTGTGATTTTATCCATTTATTTACTTTATTTAATAAAGCTTTGTTTGATTTGCTCACCATATAAACTTTGAATTCATGCATCATAGGATGTGCAAGATGGACTACGCACAGTCCTGGCGTGATGCTTGCCCGATATTTGGCTTCCGTAGAATCTGTGATCATGACATCAGCCTTGTGATCCAATAAGTATTTAAATATTTTTTTATTATTTGTGATAAGCATAAGTGTGGCATGCGGTAAATACTGCGTAACAAATTGCATATTTGTACCACCAACATTCTCAATGATTCGCGCCGTGGGCTGATTAATTTTGTATAACGTATTATATTTATTGCAATCAACACACCGAATTAAAGGAACCTTGCTAGAAATGCCAACAGGCAAGGTCAATAAGAAAGCTTGTTTCCGTTGTTTTGTTTCTGATATTCCACCCATTGCAATATCAAATTTATCATTACGTAAATCTGCGGAAAGTGTTGGCCAGGTTGTTCTAACAAACTTGACTTGCAGACCTAAATAACTAGCAAGCTTTTTTGCTTGTTCTATCGCGGCTCCGTTGAATTGACCTGTATGTGGATTATAATCCGTAATCGGAGGGTAGTCCCCCGTTGTTCCAACGCGCAACACACCCCGATGTTGATTGTGGCTCAAACAAGCTATGTTATAAAAAATGATCAGCAAGGTATTGAGAAATAATAACATCCGTTTTTGCATTGAAGTCCACCGATTTAGTGCAAATTTAACCGCTGACATGTTATAACACACCCGTTGTCATGTCGATCAACGGGCTATCTTCCAGGGAGAGCTGCTGTGTTCCTACGTTATGGGGGATCGGGGTCAGATCTGGAATAAGGAATACCCATGACATGTTTTTGTTTTTGATTGTTCCTTATTCCAGATCTGACCCGGCTCCCCAACAAACTTGGCTTGCAGACCTAAATAACTAGCAAGCTTTTTTGCTTGTTCTATCGCGGCTCCGTTGAATTGACCTGTATGTGGATTATAATCCGTAATCGGAGGGTAGTCCCCCGTTGTTCCAACGCGCAACACACCCCGATGTTGATTGTGGCTCAAACAAGCTATGTTATAAAAAATGATCAGCAAGGTATTGAGAAATAATAACATCCGTTTTTGCATTGAAGTCCACCGATTTAGTGCAAATTTAACCGCTGACATGTTATAACACACCCGTTGTCATGTCGATCAACGGGCTATCTTCCAGGGGGGATCGGGGTCAGATCTGGAATAAGGAATACCCATGACATGTTTTTGTTTTTGATTGTTCCTTATTCCAGATCTGACCCGGCTCCTCATATAAAACGATTAGTGGATGTCACACAGCAATGTATGTATGCAGCGATTCAGTTAGTCAAGCCGGGAGTTAAGCTCGGCGATCTTGGACATGTCATACAAACGTTAGCAGAAAAAAATCGTTACTCTGTTGTGCGTGAATTCTGTGGTCATGGCATTGGCCGAGAAATGTGGGAAGAGCCTCAGGTATTGCATTATGGTATGCCAAATACCGGGTTAACATTAGTGCCTCATATGACATTTACGATTGAACCCATGATTAATTTAGGCACAAGACATATACGACAATTGCCAGACGGTTGGACAGTGGTAACCAAGGATCATAAACCATCAGCCCAGTGGGAACACACGGTATTAATAACAGAAACTGGCTATGAAGTATTGACGCGTCGAGAGAATGAGCGGGATTGGGGTCAGATCTGGAATAAGGAATACCCATGACATGTTTTTGTTTTTGATTGTTCTTTATTCCAGATCTGACCCGGCTCCACCTTTTGCAGTCAGGTTTTGAAAAATCATGTTTTGGATCGTTACTATTCCCAATGGGGATGAAAAATCTGCTGTAAGCGCCACTGTTACGGTCAATGGTGGTGTTCAATGTGAAGCGAAAAGAAAAACCCAATAGAAAGTCCAATCCTTGAGTTTAAACATGAGAAATCCTATTAGCCTGCGTGGACTACTATTTTTTGCATATTAACTTATGAATAACCAACATTAAAAATAATGCGAGTAAAAAAAGGCATGGCATCATCCAAGCTGCAGTAATATGCAAAGCACCCAATATAAATGTCATTAAGACAGGCATGCTGATAGCGAGAAAATTCATGATTGCTGAACCATTTGCTTTGTCTTCGATTTGTTGCATAGCTAAGGACAATGCAGTGCTTGCTATCATGGGATGCCCTACACACAATATTCCCATAGGAATGAATAATGTCATCAAGGTGATGTCATGCAAGGCAAAACAAATAAGCATAATAATTGCTGCAATCAACTGCAATAAAAAAGCAAATTTTAATACTAATAACACATCAAGATTGGTGAGACGAATGACCACAGCACTACCCAGTAGCACGCCTATGTAAGGGATTAACCCTAAAAACCCATATAGCGCTGGTGCTATATGGAGAATATGAATGCCAATAAAAGGACCGGCGGCACCAAAGACATAAATGTTTGCACTCGACAAACCAGATAGTAATGAATAACCAATCAGTTTTTTATTATGTAATACAGCGCTGTAATTTTTTAAAATCTGCTTATGATGTAAAGCGCGATGATCAAATTGACTAATAGTTTCTGGCAAATGAAAAACGGGATAAATTAACATGAGGCCATAAAACAATAAAAAGTAAAAACATGCTTGCCAATTAATGTATTGGGTAAGGTTACCGCCAACAGCAATGGCTATGCCCGGTACAATGGCAAATGCGATCATGAGGATGGCAGTGATCCGGCGTGCTTGTTGTGGGAAGTAAAAATCGTTGATCACAGTAAAACAAACGGCTAAACCAGCGCTTGCGCCTAATGCTTCAATAAAGCGTCCCCAAAGCAGTAAATGAAAAGATTCAAATGGTGAAGATAAGATACTTAATAACGATCCAAGCGTTGCAATGCCGACACCAATATAAAGTGCGGATTTACGTCCCCAACGATTTGCAAAGGGTCCATAAATTAACTGGCCTATGGCAAAGCCAAATAGGAAACTGGTCACGACTAACTGTGTTGATCCCATGCTGATTTTGAAAAAATGTGACATTTGTGGCAAAGCAGGGGCCATCAGAACTGCGCCCATGCTCGCAAAAGCACTGAGTAACATCAGGCTAATAATATGTGGCTTTTTGCCAAGCAGTCGAAATGGTGTTTCAGTAATCATTGATATATCTATTAGGCCATAAGTCTCGTTCAATGAGAAGAGCGGGAAGGGTGGCGTCTGACATGGATAGTTTTATTGGCGCAAAACTACCTAATTGGGCCATTTGCATGGAGTGCAGTCTGGCGGCGCCTATCCAATGGCTGTATCGTATCGATCAAAATGTTGATCATTTTGTTGCAATGGGACGATTACTGGTTTTAGTGTGGAAAATGGCAGACAATTATAAAATATGATTACGTTAGCTCCCTATAATCCCGCTTGGTCTCAGCTGTTTGCTGCTGAAAAAGCAACTCTCAAACAAGCATGGGGTGATATCGTTCTTGAGATTGCGCACATTGGCAGTACAGCAATCCCAGGCATTTATGCTAAACCAGTGATTGATATTTTAGTGGGTGTCCGTGATCTCAATCAATTTACTCATGAACACATTAAAATAATAGAATCACTGGGGTATCACTATATTCCGGCTTATGAAGAACAGTTGCCCTATAGACGATTTTTTCAAAAAGATGATAAAAATGGACAGCGTTCGCATCAAATTCACTTAGTGAATTGTCGATCGAGTTGGTATCAAAGACATATTTTATTTCGTGATTATTTACGAAAATATCCTGCAGATGCAAAAGCATATGAAGCGCACAAATTAAAATTAGCTGCTCAATATAATGATTCTAATCAATACGCGACTGCAAAAAATGAATTTTGTCGAGCAATCGATAAAAAAGCGTTTTTTGATTTTACGATTAATCGACCATTTATCAAAACACAAAGATTACAGGCATTTATTCCTCAATTAGCCTGCTTTGATGCCTATCGTGACATGATGCAAGATAAAGATTTTATCGCCTGCTTTGGCATTGCCTGCAATCAGGAAAGAATTTATCAAGTATTAGTAGAAGATATGGCTCATTGGGATCAGCATGGTTTTGGGGCCTGGATGTGGTATGACAACGAGCATCAATTTATTGGCCGTGCAGGATTAAAGTCAAAAGTCATTGAAAATAACCATGAAGTAGAATTGGCTTATGCCATTATTCCTGATGTGTGGGGCAGGGGATTTGCTATTGAAATGGGAGCGGCTGCCATTGATTTTGCTTTTAATACGATTCATCTGAGCAATCTCATTTGCTTTACCACCACAACTAACCAACAATCATTACGTGTGATGGAAAAACTGGGCTTTCAGTATGAAAAAGATTTTATTTACTATGAGTTGCCAGTTAAGCTGCATCGATTACAAAATCCTAAGATCGTATTTTAATATGGAGCGACTATGTGGCCAGCAGAAAAAGTAACGCAAGCATTGGGGATTCATTTCCCGATTATTCAAGCGCCGATGGCTGGTGTTACAACACCAGAATTAGTGGCAGCTGTGTCTAATGCAGGTGGACTTGGTTCACTGGGCGCGGGTTATATGCGTGCAGAAGATATCAAACAATCGATTAAAAAAATCCGTGTGCTAACTGATAAACCTTTTGCTGTGAATCTTTTTATACCGGGAAAATATTACGCGACTGCAGAACAGACGCAGCAAGTCTGTGAGTTGATCCAACAGTCTTGTGTTGAATTAAATATAAAAATTAACCCCGTCACCGAACCTTATTTGTCTTCTTTTGAAGAGCAACTGAGCGTTATTGTAAAAGAACGCGTGCCGATATTTAGTTTTACTTTCGGTATACCGGATCCATCTTGGATAGCACACCTCAAAAGTAATGGTATTGTGTTAATCGGGACAGCCACTACCTTGACTGAAGCCCATGCATTAGAAGAGCAGGGCATTGATATGGTGGTAGCTCAAGGCAGCGAAGCAGGCGGACATCGCGGAACATTTTTAGGACCAGTTGAAAATGCGTTGATTAATACGCAGAGTTTGCTGTCACAGATCGTGAATCAAATCAAAATACCTATTATTGCTGCGGGTGGTATTATGAACGGACAGGGAATTGTCGATGCTTTACGGTTAGGTGCACAAGCTGTGCAACTCGGTACAGCATTTTTAAGCTGTCCTGAATCTGGAATTCACCCTGCATATAAGCAAGCGTTATTAACTATGGATTGGGATAACACCGTCCTGACTCGCGCTTTTTCTGGCAAATTAGCGCGTGGCATAAAAAATAAATTTATTGCCCGTATGGATGCACATCAAGCACATATTCTCGATTACCCTATTCAAAATGCATTGACACGTGATATGCGTAAAGAGGCTGACAAGCAGAGTAATATTGATTTTATGTCCTTATGGGCTGGACAATCTGCCCGATTAAGCAGAGGAATATCAGCAGCTCAGTTGATGCATCAGCTTGTTAGCGAAGTAGAAGCGCGTTTCGAAACAAAGTAGCTATAGTAAAGCAACCAACTGATAAAAGCGGCGAGTGCAGCAAAGTATAGTGGGCTAATTGTCTAGACCAATTTTTTCCAAAATTAAGATATAAAATCCAGTCAGCATTTTGTTTAAAAATCATGAGAAATAAACCTCATGGGGAGTACTACCATCAAGGGATTGATGCGGTCTATCGTGGTTATAAAAATCAAAATAACCAGCAACCCCCTGTCAAATCTGTTTAACAGATTCCCACTCGTGTAGATAAACACATTCGTACTTTACTGAACGCCATAGACGCTCTACAAAGATGTTATCTAATGCTCTGCCTTTACCATCATGTGTATGATAAATTTGCGCAATTAAAACGGGCTTTTTCTTTTATCTTACCTACTCAGGAGGCTGTGCCATGAATTTTGTCGTGTACAGAGATTAACGCATAAGGTAGCTGAGCCATAATATTTATGAATCATACTGGGCCGCAAGCATGATATGTAGTCCAATGCAGGCAATCTGTTTATTATGACCCGGTGTCCATTTTGCTTAAAGCACGCATTGCATTTTCGCACCATGTTAATTGCGTTTTGGTGAGTTGTATACCGTAATCAAGTGACATCATCCAATAAGGCAAATGGGGTGAATCCTTGTGTTCTTTTGTCAGTTGTTGTTGGGTCTCGGTTAGTTTTGATAATCTGGATTTTGTTTGATAATGATAGTTTTGTATATGGGCTAAATTAATTTCTGGTGAAATATTAGCACCAAAAAACAACTTAAGCATAAACTCATTACGGGTAATATGGGTTTCTGCTTCCTGTTGCAACCATTGTTGTAATGCTTTTTTTCCTTGAGGAGTAATACGATATACTTTTTTATTACGTGCATTGGTTGGGTTGGATTTAGTGGCTTGATAAGCAATTAAACCCAGCTTCATCAGTGCTGCTAAAGCAGGGTAGAGCTGCCCATCACTTTCAGACCAGAAGTTTGCAGTGCTTTCTTGTATGGTTTGACGAATCTCATAACCAGACATAGGTGAGATGGACAGCATGCCCAAAATTGCACAATGTGTTTTATTTGTTTTTCTCATATTCTCTATAGCCAATTGACAGCGTGGCTATACTGGGTTAGTATATCTCTTTTAGATAGATATTGTAGAGCTATATTGACCTTAAGTCAATAGTGGTTCCGTATCAAAATGGTTTGGATGTCCGGAGAAAATTAAATGCTATCATCAATTCCAATATGGGTTTATTTATTGTTTTTTGGCTTACTCTATTTAGGTATTCGCCGTTGTGTTACCAGCACCATGAAACTGAGTAGGTTGATTATACTGCCAGCAGCATTATTATGGTTGTCGTTAGATGGTTTATGGCATTCACTGCATCTGACTTATCATTCAATTTGGATCTATGTATTAGCCATAATCATTGGTTGCGGCTTGGGTCTTTTGCATGTTAAAAAAACGCAGATTCGTGCAGATAAGATTCAGCACTTGATTGAGATACCTGGAGATTGGACGTATCTTATTTTGATCATGGCAATTTTTATTATTAATTTTGCTATTCATTATGTGATCGCCGTGTCTCCTTCAGTCACACATGCGCCACTGTTAGTAATGAGCATATTATTTATTTCTGGCTTGGTTATTGGCCTCACTATTGGACGAAATGGCTGTTATCTATTTAAATTTATGCAGGCTCCGCATGTCCCGTTAACGCTTCCTCATAAGTGATTGGCCTATTCACATATTTTCGAGCGTGATATCATGCGTCCAAGCTAGCCGCACAGCTGCTATTGAAAATATGAAAAAACTAGTTTTTTTAGTTTATTTAATTTCTTTCAGTGCTTTTGCATCAGGGCAGCTAACAACCATTAATCCCAGTATTACCCTGTATTCAGAGCATTATCCAAATCTGCATGCCAAATTTAAGGGAACGATTGTTTTTGAAAATGGTAGTGGCACTGATATGAATGAGTGGAAAAGCAACCACCAATTTTTTCAATGCGTACAGCAAATGGGATCATTGTTTCTTTATGATCGGAATGGTTTGGGAAAAAGTCCGCCTGACTTGCTATTATCCCGCCAACATCCTATCACTGGCAAACTGGTGAGCGCTAATTTATTAGCATTATTAAAGCAGCGTCATATTAAACCTCCCTATTTATTAGTGGCACATTCATATGGTGCAATTTATGCGGGTTATTTTGCATTGAAATACCCGTATTTAGTAAAAGGATTGCTTCTTGTTGACCCAGTACCAAAATCGTTTCATTTTTCAAAAGAGTTAATGCAGAAATACCAATCTGGAGTAAATGAAGCAACAAAGCAATCAGCATCCTATATGTATAAACACTACAAAGGCTCAGAGGCCGAGGTTACTTACCAATTACTGGGATTTGCAGAGTCAAAGCGATCCATAAAACAACTTGGCAGTATCAATAATTCTATTCCGGTTATTATTATTTCATCAACTAGCATGGAAAAAGAAAAGCGAATAGAAGAAGATTGGTATGATAGCCAAAAACAGTGGCTTAATCATAATCCAAACAGTAAAATTATGCGAGTGATTTCCAATCATTTTATCCAGCTCGAACAGCCACAAACCGTATGTCAACAAATGAAAAAAATAATAGCCGCAATTGAATAATGACAAGGGTAGTAATGAGAACGCATGATATTTCAGAAGGCGCAAAAAAACCGCATAATTCTACAAAAGTAGCACAATATTATTTAGCGCTACATATTTGCTTTTTTTGGGCGCATGTGGCAACCGTGTTGCTTACTTTAAAAAGTTCTAAAGCAAAATTCGGCGATCGCTGGTTTCTCAAACATTGTGCACTTTTAACTGACTGGCAGTTTATTTTGCTCATGGCTGACCAATGTATCAGAATGAAACAAGATATTGCATATTTATATCAGTCGCGTCAGGCAGAAAGCGGATCGCGTGCAGCTTTACTTTTTTTATTGAATAGTAGGAATGGTATTCCTCATTTAAATACTGTTTCTATGGGTTATGCGGGTGGTTTATGCATACCCTATTACTTAAGCCCAACAGCTGATGGCCGACATTATTTTTATAATCATGGTTTTCCTTTTCTGCTGAAATTTTTAGAGACTTTGTTACTTGGTCAAGCGGTAATTAAATGCAAAGCCAAAGAGGTGCGTAAACAAACATTCATAACAACTATTTTTGGATTGATTTATCTTGCGTCAACTATTTTATTTGAAAAAATAGGGATTTCTCCATATCCCAAATTGGTGAATTGGAAAAATACTCCTCTGAAAACTACCTGTGCGTTATTAACCATTTTACTCATTATTAACATCTTTAATTTATCAAATGCATCTGCTATCAATTACATATCGAGTTTATCGCTGTATCGAAATAAATTAGTATCATTTTGGAATCCTAAGCCTCAAGAGCAGTCATCAGATGTGCAACATGTTATGTCATCACTTCCTGACATGTCCGCAAGACTTTAAATGCAAGTTTATGTGTGATCTATACGTGCCTTATCCAAAGGCGAGTAATAAAATAAGGGATCGGGGTCAGATCTGGAAGGGATCGGGGTCAGATCTGGAATAAGGAATACCCATGACATGTTTTTGTTTTTGATTGTTCCTTATTCCAGATCTGACCCGGCTCCCTGACCCGGCTCCTCCATTGATTGTTCCTTATTCCAGATCTGACCCGGCTCCTTACCTTATTCCAGATCTGACCCGGCTCCTTATATGCCAATCATCAATCATCTCTGGGGTGAAGTGTTTCGCGATATTGATATTACAGTCAATGCAGAAACTCTGCATTGTCCTATTTTTCTGGCATTAGGTAAGTATGACTATCTGGTTGCACCGTTTTATGCTTGGAATACAATACGGCACAAATTTCAAAATTTGACCGTGAGTTTGTTTGAGAAAAGTGGTCATACGCCGCAATATGAAGAGCCGCAGGCATTTGATCATGCTGTTACTGAATGGCTGGTCAAAAATCCCATGAAGTAAGTTGTATTTGTTAAGTGAAATCTGCATACCATGGAAATAAACATTATCAATTGTTTTTGCACTAAAGAGGCCAATTCTGGCAATCCAGCGGCAATTGTCGATCGTTTTACTGCTAATAGCAATGAAAAGCAAAAATTAGCCAAAGAATTAGGCATGCCGGTTACTGTTTTTTTATCAGAAGTAATCAATGGCTCTTGCCACGTAGAATTCTTTTATCCTGATACAGAAATGCCGTTGTGTTTGCATGGCACCATTGGCGCTGCTTATTTTTTATTGCAACGGTATGACATACATAATCCAGTGTTGATAGCAAAAAATGAAAATAAATTAATTATTAGAAACGAGGATAATATTATCCAAGTGCTTGTATCTGCACAGCAAGCACCGAAAGTTATTCTGAATAAAACAGTCATTTGTAAAATGCTTAATTTAAGTGATGCTGATCAAATAGAAAATGTACTGCCTTTGACAGTATCTTCTGTAGGTAGTCCAAAATTTCTGGTCCCTGTGTCATCATTTGCATTATTAGCGGCATTAAATCCCAATTTTGATTTGATTACCAAATGGAGTGTAGAGCACGCAGTTAATGGGTTGTATGTTTATACAAAAGATTCACAAGATAGCGCTTTGAATTTCTATGCCAGGGGTTTTAATCCCAAGACTGGGCATAATGAAGATGCTGCTACGGGTGTTGCTGCAGCTGCATTAGCGTTATCTTTGCAACAGAGCATCGTAGTTGGCCAAGGTATTTTTATTCAGCGACCCAGTGCAATTAATGTGTCTTATGAAAATTCGCAAACTATTTGGGTTGGAGGTAGGGCGGTATTTGTTTCAAACCTGAAATAATACGCCTTGCGCAATGTCAATTATTGCTTCCATCATTTCTATTGTATTAAGCGAAATACTTTCATCGATGCTAGCAAGAATTTTTTATATACATGAGCTATCACATTAATAGCATAGCTGAAGAAAAGCATGAAAAAAATCACGAAACAGATGTACAATAGACTTTACATTGCAAAATGTATAGTTTATTATACATTTGTGTTCGGTTAGCTTGTAAGGGGGAATATGCCAAGAATCGCGGGAAAATTAACTATATATAACGCCATTCCGGAATTAAGAAGCAAAATGGCTTGGACACAACAGGAGTTAGCTGATGCTATAGAAGTGACCAGGGGCACGATTATTGCTTTAGAAAAGGGTAGTTATAATCCATCTCTGGAACTCGCCTTTAGGTTGGCTAAAATTTTTAAAACAGGTATTGAAAATATATTTTTTGAAAAATGAGGTTGCTCATGAATAAAATAATTCGTTATATTAAAAATTATCTTCTTTATGGATCTTTATTTGTTGTAATTTTGTTTGGTTGGATAACGTGGGAGGCACTTATTTCGTCACACGTGCTTATTGAAAATTATAATATTGTTGTAAGGATTTTAAATAGACTGTTGGGCTATAATTTCATGTTATGGATTGTAACATTGGTTTTGTATATGGTATTTTTAGTGGTTATTCCCAGTGTTCGTGATAAAACGTTAAGACGTTTAGCCAATTTGCAAGAAAGGGATGAGCGAGAAGAATATATTACAGGAAAAGCCGCGCGCGCATCCTATATTGCAACCATTAGTCTCGCACTATTTTTTCTGTTCTTTTCATTATTTGGTTTTACTTTTTGTAGAACACACATTGATACTGGAAAGCCAGGGTACGGATTCAGTGTTAGAATTAATTATCATTTTTTCAGTGAATCGGCAAATAAAAAACCAGAAACGAAAAAACCTTCCGATGAACAAGTAAGCATTATTTTTGATTCAAGCCAATTTTCGTTGTCAAGCGCAACACTTATTTTGATACTTTTGGGTTGGCAGCTATTAATGTTTAATCTCACTGCAAGAAGAGAGCGCTTAAAGGGGGTGTAATTATAAGGGCTGAATGATACTAAATATCGAGTAGCCCAGTAGGATGAGGTGGGCACTCGATGATGTAATCATCAGTGTCTTTCTTGGCCTCCTCAAAATAACGAAGTTCTTTTTTATGAAGTAACGCGTTGGGTTTCTGTATGATGATACAGGTTATAGAGAGTGGGTGCAGTCTCTAGATAGGTACAATGGCCACATACGAACACTTGCACAACTCGATGGACATATATTTGAGAAACCTGAAAATCGACGAGATGTTCTGGAATGCAGTATAAAATGGATTGATTCGCATATGGGTATTGACAATCAGCATGAGTAAATTAAAGGCGGTGTTTATGTGTCAGCATGTCAGTGTTACAAAGCGATATCAATTACTGGCTGTATTAATAGGATTGGTGACAACCAATGCAGTTTCCGCTGCCACAGTAGTGGATTTAAGTCATCAACCCATCAGCTATTTAAAACCTTATTTTGCTTCTCAACGGGGATTGACTGCTGGCCAATTGAAATTCACGCGCGTTCGCGATGATATTGATTTTAATCAAACAGCCCATATTCGTTTACAACAAACTTATGCGGGATATCCTATCTGGGATGCAACATCAGTGGTGCATATACCTCATGCGACAAATAATTCTGATATGTTTGCTAACGCAGATCATACAAAAATAAATGGTTTAATGTATGTAGGTGTGGAGAAGGATATTGCGAATACATCCAACGACGTATTAAGTGAATCGCAAAAAGCGCGAGCTTTACAGAGCGTGACCGCTCTCAATGAGCAACAAAAATCTATTAAAACGATTATCTATATTGATGAGCATCATCAAGCACATTATGCATTTCTGATTAGTTTTTTTGTGGATGATGGTGAAACAGGTGCACATCGACCAACCGTAATTATGGGCGCTGATTCTTTTCAGATTTATCGGAGCTGGGATCAAGTCCTGACTAAAAAATCTAATAACACAGAAGCGATTATGCTTGTGACGGGCGGAGGAATTGGCGGTAATGAAAAAATAGGGGAGACCGTTTACGACGGTGATATTGCGCAGGGATATTTAACTGGATTCACTATGTTGTATAACCCATCATTTTCTACTTGTACATTAGAAAACGATGATATTGTTGTCCAAGATGTCGCTTATGGAGATGGGCCAGTATCTCAACAGTGTTATGCCTCGCAAGATAAACACAACAATGTGTATTGGTTAGATTGGGATAATGATGAAACGCGTTGGAAAGATGATGAAGCTAATGGCGGGTATTCACCCAGTTTAGATGCGTTGTATAGCGCTGTTGTGGTGAAAAAAATGTATCAGGATTGGTATGGCGTTCCTGTGTTGACAGAAGAAGATGGTAAGACGCCGATGAAACTTATCATGCGTGTCCATTATGGCCGAAACTTTGATAATGCTTTTTGGGATGGTCATCAGATGACTTTCGGCGATGGTGGCGTAAAATTTTATTCATTAGCGTCTTTAGATGTTGGCGCGCATGAAATCAGTCACGGATTTACGATGCAACATTCCAATATTGATATCACTCAGATGCAAACGTTAGCATTGCATGAATCTTTTTCTGATATGGCTGCTATAGCAGTGCAGTTCTACCTGACTGGAAAAAATAGATGGGATATGGGCCACAACATCATGAAAAATGATGATGCTTTACGTTATCTGGATGATCCCAAAAAAGATGGCCATTCCATTGATAACATGAAATATTTTAATAATGACATGGATGACCCTCACTTAATTGCTGGCATTTTTAATAAGGCATTTTATTTGATTGCAACGTCAAAGGGATGGGATACCCATACAGCATTTAATATTATGGTGAAAGCCAATATGCATTATTGGACTTCTAGTATGCAAACGTTAACGGAAGCTGCCTGTGGTGTGCTTTCTGCAACAAAAGATTATAACTATAATATTTCTGATGTTAGTGCAGCATTCTCAGCAGTCGGGATCGATACTAATGGATGTGAGGTTCATTAGTCAGTTTCAAATACCAGTTGGATGTGGCTGTTTTAGACAGCCTGTTGATGAACGTAGGGCCTGTAGGTCTCCAAAGCTCGGGATCCATACTATGGAAATTCTATAAAAAACAATGTGATAACTCGCATCTGACCGAACTGTCCACAAGAGATCTTAACATATTGAAAGAAAAGAGAATTTTTATTTCTAAAGGGGTTGCTGGCCGTGGCATAGTATACAAATTAAAGGGTTCATAATGGGTTCATCATTGGTTCATCTAGAGCTGAAAAAACAAATTATATCGACTCAAAAACCGCCTAATTGGGCCACCATTAGCATGGGATTGTGGCCAACCTAAACCATCACGATGTTGGATTGCAACTTCTATCCATGTAACGGACCACCACGAAATACCATTATTTTAATATACACACATATTTCGATATATCATGAAATATGATACGTTTGCATATGCAATAATTCTGTATATGGTTTTATTGATGAGAGATTGATATGGGTAATAAGAACATTATGGCTGTTGAGGCTTTTATTAAAGGCCTGGAATTGAAATCAACTGATATGATGCCATTGGACGACCATGTTATTTTGATCAGTCCGTTAACGCCAGATAGAGTGATTCAAGGCAAAAAACAAATGGTAGAGTTCTTAAATAGCATTTTCCCGAAATTTGAAGTAGTGCGTACTACGATAGAAAAGCATCTGACTATGGGTGACACAGTATGCACACTTTGGGAGATGACGTTTTTTCCTAATGCAACATTAAAAATATTCGATTATCTCGAGGTGAAAAATGAGAAGCTAACTGTAATCAGACCGTATTTTGATCCCAGGCCATTACTAAATATTCTCGAAAAAGCATCTGGCAGTTTATGAGCTTGCATAATGATATTGCTAGAATTGCAAATTTAATGGGAGATGCTACACGAGCATCTATCCTAATAGCCTTAATGGATGGACGTGCATTAACTGCCGGCGAACTGGCGATACAAGCCAATATATCTCCGCAAACAGCTAGCAATCATTTGAATAAATTGTCACAGGCAAAATTAATCGTTTGCGAATCCAGTGGCCGACATCGTTATTATAAAATTGCATCACCAGATGTTGCAAAAGCTTTAGAATCCATTAGTTTATTGACAGCAGCGCCTGACTTAGCGTCGTTACATTCTAAAAAACTAGATAAAGACATTTGTTTTGCCAGATCTTGCTACGATCACTTGGCTGGTACTTTGGGTGTCAAAATCACCTTGGGACTAGTAACAAAAAAATATCTCATATTACACAGTAATAAATTTAGCATCACAAATGACGGAAAACTATTTTTTGATGCGATGGGTATCAATTGTGAAGGACTACTGCAGTCTAGACGGAAATTTGCTAACCCTTGCTTTGATTGGACTGAGAGAAAGTATCATCTTGCAGGTAGTTTGGGTACCGCACTATTGGATTATTTTATTAATCATCGGCTGTTTATGCGTTCAAAATACAAACCCCGAGTAATATTATTAACATCGAAAGGCAGGCAATGGCTGAAAAACACGCTGGATATTGTAACACCATGAAAAAATTACACATTAAAAATCGCTGTGCTTGGGTTAGTGATCATCCGCTTTATATCGATTATCACGATTCAGAATGGGGTGTACCGTTATATGATGAGCATGCGTTATTTGAATTTTTAATTTTAGAAGGTATGCAAGCTGGTCTTAATTGGTTAACGATTTTAAAGAAACGAGAAAATTATCGAACTTGTTTTGATAATTTTGATGCTGCGAAAATAGCACAATATGATGCACACAAAATAAAAGAGCTATTAAATAATAGTGGCATTGTACGCAATAAATTAAAAATCCACGCTACAATTGCTAATGCAAAAGCTTTTTTGCAGGTGAGAAGTGAGTGGAAGAATTTCTCCACTTATATTTGGCATTTTACTGATGGAAAACCCGTTCAAAACCATTGGCGTAGTGCGAAACAAGTGCCTACCACCACTCCCATTTCAGATAAATTATCCATGGATTTAAAGCAAAGAGGATTTAAGTTTGTTGGCAGCACCATCTGCTATGCGTTTATGCAAGCAGTAGGTATGGTAAATGATCATACGACCAACTGTTTTCGTCATGCAGAGCTTGGCAAGTAGTTCACGATTCGTAATCAGTAGGCGCTATCACCATGTCACGAATACATATTGTTTGAGGTTGCTGGTATATCCATAACACTGTCTTAGAAAAATCATCTACGCATGATCATGGCATCATGCCTGTTTTTACTGATCGCTAAACAGTATGAGGGCATATGAGGGCGCCATATGAGGGTGCCAACCACAGCCAGTTGAGAAAAATTCTCATATTGATCTGTGTGTTATAGACTTGAACTGTCGGTGCCTGACACGGATAGTTTATGAGATGTGTTCGACTTGACCTGAGGGCGTGGTTGCAACATCATAAGCAACTCGCAGAATTTCTGTTTCAGGGCCGTTAGCTCAGTTGGTAGAGCAGCTGACTCTTAATCAGCGGGTCGTCGGTTCGATCCCGACACGGCCCATCAATAAAATCAAATACTTAAGTAAAATCTGCTTCAGACAAAATCCTAAAATGGGACACTAATGGGACAGATACAAAAATATTCCAATGCGTTTACTTCGTGCCTTAAAAAGAATTAATACTTTTGTTATTACAATTGCTGTTTCACGCCGTAATTTTTTATATAGTGCCCCATTAGTGCCCCAAGAAAAATTTATAACAAGTAAATTGTTATATATCCATTTGTTATTTATGTTTATTTGTAAAAGTTAACATCTGATTACATATATGAAGGGTGTGAGCTGCGAGACTAGAATAAGGCTTACTATGATTGATAAAACATATTCCGTAACTGCTAACATTACAAAATGAGAACGGACACCAAATATATTAATTTTCATGTATTGTTGACGCGGGATATGGTGTTGACAGTGCCGTATTATTTTTAACTTTTATTTAATGTTATATATATTAACATATCATTATTTAGGATTTTTATATTGATAATGCAGAGTAATCTTGTAATATGCTCATTACATAGACTTTGTAATGATAATTAGTGAGGCAAAACATATGCGGGAAAACATCACAGAATCAGCAGAAGTAATAACAAGCAGCGAGTATATTAGCTTAATCAATTCTAATCAGAATATGTGGATGCGAGCTTGCAGTACCGGCCTACGTTCCACATGTGAGATACCACCTGCTGCATGTATTGGATTTGGTGTGTTATTTACTGTAGGTAGTACTCTTGCGCTTATATTACTTAATAAAACGTTGCCAATTGCAAGCGCACTGGGTATCGGAGGGATGCTCACTATCGGCGGTTGTGCTCTGTGCATTGGATTACTTCAGACATTGTCTGTTCATAAGTTATTAGTAGACAGTCAGACAAACAATGCTGTTGAAACAGGTCCGGATGTTCGACCGCAATTATCTGTTTGAGCACCAAACCAACATAGTAGGACGATAGAGTTTTCTTGGATTTATTTCACTGAGATAAAATCGGAAAACTCTTTTCTTATATCCTCAACTGAAAATATAATATTTGTGTGCTGATATAGAATAAAACCACTCTTTGTTATTGTATTACTAATCGCGACATTATATGTTCTGAAACAAACACTATTCATCATGGTGATATTGTTGCTGCATGCTTGCCACACATTACCAGCACAGATAGAATATTTTTATAGAAAATACGGAGATAGTTTTTGAAAAACAAAGGTCGATACAATACAAAAGGAACCGCCGAGGGAGAGTTCGAGCCCGGTTCTAATGATTTAATTTTGAAAAATTCTCAGGAAATAACAGACCCATTAATACTCGATGAATATGAAACAAAAGCGTTAAGCGTCGTTACTGACTCCCTCATCGATGAATATGACGCTAATCATCGTTTCTCCGCTCAAGATATTTGCCATATGCATGGTAAATGGTTAGGGTCTTTGTACAGCTGGGTAGGTAAATATCGGCAAGTTAACATGAGCAAGGGTGGTTTTACTTTTGCCGCTGCACATTTGATCGAAAAATTGATGGCACAATTCGAAAAAAAAGAATTACGTCAATATACGCCATGTATTTTTAAAAATGAGCCTGAAATAATTAATGCATTAGCAATTGTGCACACAGAGCTGGTATTAATTCACCCTTTTCGTGAAGGTAATGGTCGTTTAGCAAGATTATTTTCAACATTAATGGCTTTGCAGGCTGGATTGCCGATATTGAATTTTTCTGGAATTAAAAATGACTGGCAAGAACAATATTTTGCTGCAGTGAGAGCCGGTTTAGATCATAACTACGAACCGATGAAAACTATTTTTTCGAATGTGGTTTCGCAGTCACAATAAACTCGCCATTAACGACTTTGACGACGACGTTGATACCTTCGATAGCAGATGAGCTTTCTACCATGCGGCAAATCGCTGTTTTAACCGCTTTAGGATTTTTTAAATGGGGATTGGTTTGTCTCAGGCTTCTTTTTCTCATAGGTCGACTATAGCATGATCAAAGTTTTATGGGACACTCTTGGGGCACTTACAAATAACAAATAGCAATTGTGTACAATAAATGCCAACACACATTATATCATAACCGTTTGTTTTTATTATGGTTGTTTGTTGCTAATTGTTATTATTAATCAATTGGTTATAACTCTTAATCAGCGGGTCGTCGGTTCGATCCCGACACAGCCCATTTAAAATCAATAAGTTACATCAAGTGCCAAACTTAATAAAACTATAACTATTTGTTATTTAACAAATTATTTGTCTTTAGCTCCGATCCAAGCGAGGTTTGGAATACCTAAAAATTGCACAGAGTGTTTAGTTGATTTAAGGTTATTTTAATATTTAAAGTATACACTTTGAAAACTAATACAAGCTTAGTAAGATACGTCATTTGCTTAGTAATTGACATCCTACTTGTCGCTCCTGTGCTTGAGTGATCTAGCCCCACCTTCTCGGACACCTCACTAAGAGAGTAAACTTCTCTAACTTGAGATGTAAGCAATGAAAGCAAACCAAGAAAAACAAGTAATAACCTGTAAAAAATATAGCCCACAGTTTAAAGACCAAGCGCTAGAGCGTGCAGCAAGAGATGGTGTGCCCCAGGTAGCAAAAGACTTGGGTATTCCTGATTCCATGTTGTATTACTGGCGTACTCAGAAAAGCAAGAGCGGCAGCACTATCGAGAACCAAAAACTGCAGCAAGCTGAAATGGCACGCCTAAAACGTGAGGTCAGTCGTTTAGCAGAGGAGAACGCCTTTTTAAAAAAAGTGGCCACGTACTTCACGAAAGAGTCGACGTGAGGTACGCCATGATGAAAAACAATATTAATAATTTTTCTGTACGATCAATGTGTCGTTTACTGCATGTATCACCCAGTGGTTATTATGACTGGTGTGGCAGACCTCCATCACGGCGTGCACAAGAGAATGATTTATTAGCAAAGCAAATAAAGGCTATTTTTGATGATGAACGCTCTCGTGTTGGTGCGGTACGCATTGCAAAACGGTTGAAATCTGAAGGTACTACAGCGGGGCGGCATCGTGTCGCCAGGATTATGCGTTTGCATAGTTGGCGTGCCAAGGCTACAAAGAAATACAAGGCTACGACTAACAGTAACCATAACTTGCCTGTGGCTCCTAATTTATTGCAACAAAATTTCACTGCCAATCAATCAAATGAAAAATACGTGAGTGACATCACTTACGTATGGACAGAAGAAGGCTGGTTGTATCTGGCAGTGGTTATGGATTTGTATTCGCGAATGGTAGTTGGTTGGGCACTGTCAGAACGCATGACATCCTAGCTGGTCATCGATGCGTTACAAATGGCACTGTGGCAGCGTAAAATGCCACGAGGTGTGGTTGTACACTCAGATCGCGGTAGTCAGTATTGCTCTCATGATTATCAGCAATTATTGGCTGCTCATGGGCTGATTTGTAGCATGAGCAAGCGTGGTGATTGTTATGATAATGCAGCGATGGAAAGCTGGAATCACAGCTTTAAAGTCGAGGCTATTCACGGAGAAAAATTTATAACACGTGCATTAGCAAAAAATCATGTGTTTGATTACATCGATGTGTATTACAATCGCAGACGTCTTCATTCAACGTTGGGTTATATGAGCCCGGCACAGTTTGCAGCAACAATGGTCTCTTAGCAAAGTGTCCGTTTTTGTGGGGCTAGATCAATACGTTATTTTACTGAATAACAAGGTGAGTGCAGTTTATGCATACAATTTTACAAATCATCAATGGATAAGCTACGAAAATGAAAAGTCTGTAGCTGCTAAAGCACAATATGCGAATAAAAACAATTTAGCTGGACTCATGATGTGGAATATTAAACGGAATTTACCAGCAGATAATTCAAAATCATTATTACATAATGCTTATATTAATTTGCATCTACTAAAGTCGTGCTTTTAGTTTTACTAATCTTTTTATAGGATTATTATTTATGATTAAGATACGCCATGGAAAAATACCAGATTGGTATGATAAAGATAGTGAATTCGAAGAAGTGTTTCACAAAGACACTGCTAACGAAAAAATTACCAATCGCACAATAGAGACAATACTCAAGAAATATAAAATTAAAACTGTTCTTGATCTTACCTGTGGTACTGGCTCGCAAGTTTTTCATCTTCTAAAACGTGGGTTTAAGGTCACTGGCTCTGACATCAGTAAAGGCATGCTGAAAATTGCAAAAAGAAAAGCAAAACAAGAAAAAATAAACATAAAATTTCTGCGCGGCGATATGCGTACTATCAATGTTGGTAAGTTTGATGCCGCTATAACGATATTCAATGCAATCGGGCATCTAACAAAAACTGGTTTTTCGAAAACCATGCGAAACATTCATAGAAATTTAAATGACGGTGGAATTTATATTTTTGATATTATTAATTTAAGCTATGTTTTAGATAAAGATAATATCGTGAAAATGTCGCTGGAAAGGATAGGAACCTCTGGAAACACGAAAGTTCGCGAGCTTCAGTATAGTATTATTGATAGTCGCGGCATTCTTACTTCCTATACTATTTTCTATACCCAAAAAGCCAAGCAAACAGCTTTCGTTGCATCTAAAAATATCATCACTTTGCAACTTTACACAGCTAACGAGCTTAGGAAAATGTTAGCTAAAAATGGCTTTAAAGTTCTCAATCAATGTGGCATTGATGGAGAAAAATTTTCAGAGAAAAAAACAGAGCGTATTCTGACAATTGCACAGAAGCAGTAAGTCGCATGAATCATTTACTATTTAAACGATTTTTATTACAGGTTATCATATGGTTTTTTTGTGTCAGCACATGCATACTGGCTTTCGCGAGCGCTCAACAAATTAAAGTCTCCACAATACAGAAAAAACTGGCAGAAATTGAAGCTGTGTCGAATGGACGGATCGGTGTATTCGCAATAAACACAGCCAATAACATGCAAATCGAGCATCGAGCTCTAGAGCGTTTTCCATTTTGTAGTACCTTTAAAGTGATGGGTGTTTCAACCATTCTGAAACGGAGCATGGGAAATAGTCAGCTTCTACAACAAAAAGTGACGTATACAAAAAAGAATTTAGTTGTCTGGTCGCCCATTACTGAAAAGAACGTTGCTAGCGGAATGACGATAGGTGAACTTTGTGCAGCCGCTATGATGTATAGTGATGATACAGCCATAAACCTGCTCATGAAAAAACTAGGCGGACCAGCAGTCGTTACTGCCTTTGCCCGTTCCATCGGCGATAATACCTTCAGACTAGATCGCTGGGAGCCCGCATTAAGTGACGCAATTCCTGGTGATTTGCGTGATACAACGACACCCAAAGCGATGGAAAAAAGTTTGCAACGATTGGTGCTCGGAAATACTTTAGCATTACCACAGCGTCAACAATTACAGACCTGGCTAAAAGAAAATACCACCGGAAATGCTAGAATTCGCGCAGGTGTGCCCAAAGGCTGGGTGGTCGGTGATAAAACGGGGACTGGTGATTATGGTACAACCAATGATATTGGCATCATTTGGCCGCCAAAATGTTCGCCTATTGTTGTAGCCATCTATTTCACACAAAATAAAAAAGATGCAACTCCTCGCGATGAAATCATTGCACACGCACCTATTGATGAACGCATTTACGCAGACTAATCAGTGTATGAAATAAGCCATAAAAATTAGTGTTAAAAACACTCACTTGGCTAATGCACTAAGGGGAGAAGTTTAGTGAGTCATTATCGAATTCTATTAAATCATATAGCTCACTTAGTTTAGATAGGTGCCGCGTTGTAGCACTTTTTGGTGATAAGGCAGCTACCCCCTTTTTAGAAAGGCGCCACATCGTGGCACCTTTTGGGTAAGTTAGGTAAAACTGGCGAATTCGCTTCAAAACACTAGTAGAATAGCCCCCGAAAGCATGGGTCATACGGTGAGCAAGATCTTTTATCAGTTTCTCGCCATAAGCAGCCCGCTCTTCACCACCTTGTTCTTCCTCAACAATCGTTTTTCCAATTAACCAATAAGCTTGGTTCATAATTGATGGACCGTAATGCCTTTACTCTAGCCTGCTCGATAATTTTACAGATCTGTTGATAGCATAAATCTACTTGCTTTTCATTCATTGAAATTTTCTTCATAAATAGGTATCCATTCTAAAAGAAAAAATTATTTTAACCCCAATTTGCGTGTGGGTCTGTTACGGGTTTCAGTGCGACTGGATAAACAATCCTCATAGCGTCGTATGGTATCACTTAACCAGGCGGGCATTGTACCTGATGCATTTTTAAATGATCGATATTCATTTTTCGACAATTGTTTTTTAACAATTTCAATTGTCTTGGGATTTACTTGTGCCTTCCCCAAGTACCAAAGAGCAGTAATGGCGAGCCCCGCTTTGGTGCCGGCACCCACTAATTTACGATGGGCGACGTGTTTCAAAGTAATTTCTAAATTGTCTAGCTGGATGTGACGCGTGTGCCCATTGGTCAGAAAAACTGGATGCGTTGGCATTTGGGTGCTTAATCCTAATTGCCTTGCTGCCTCTGCACCGTTTACTTGTACGACGCTGCCTGTTGCATGTGCTAGCGTTTGTGCGATTTCGAGCGGTCCTGGGAGTACATTGCCTACTAGGCGATTATGCTTGGGTCTCACATAAATGCCACGGGCGATGCGAGCAATCTCGCCACGCTTTACTAGCCGTACTAAAGATTGGTCGACATTGGCGCGTGATCCATAAGGTAAAAACTTCGAGGAGACAAAGGGCTGTCCTTGGGGGAGGGAATTGATAATTTGTAGAATTTTTTGTGTTAATGGCATAATGCGTCTGTGTCAGAAATTATAGTATTTTTTCTGACATATGACAATCTGTTTGAGGGTGGAGAAATGGTGGGGATTGTAGTGACTTGTTATGCTTCGTTAGGATGTGGTAGCGCACGTTCCGGTTAAAAAACATAATGAACACAAATAAATATGATTCAATGGCTTGGCGTTCGACAAAATAATGGCATTACCGTGGTACTGGATGACGACCCACAAGAGAATCTTCGTCAGAAGATTCGCCCGCGAAACGATAACCACGATGTGGTGCTATAGCGAACCAACGTAATTGGTCGGATGTGAGAGCTTTTCCAAAGCAATATGTATGTTTAGGTGTTTCTGAAGCAATAGCACGCAAAAATGCATCAAGCGCAGCTATTACAATTGGACAGTCAGCATCGGTTACGGGGCAACTATTTACGACAACTTCGCCACTTGCATGAAATACCAACTCTGCACTCGTCAAAGTACCAGCGGTTTCCCGAGGTTTTTCAGTGCTAAATCTTCCAGTTAAAGCAAGATACTTATCTGGCCAGAGTTTACAAAGCCCACATGTAAATAGGAGTGTACTCTCTTTGTCTCTAAAGAGAACATGTTTTTCTCGTATATTTCGCCATAGTTGCGCGCACTTGTGTTTGATGTCTTCTCTCATTTAACCCTCGCATTTAAATTATGACAAATGTACATATTGCTGCGGCTTCGTTCAGGCATCTTTATCAACAAAGATAGCTAAATAATCGTGAAAGCACCTTCAACAATTTTTGATATGTGTACTATTGTGCTATTTCTTTTGAAGAAGCTTTTTGTCGATTTTAATTTTCTTTGCTGGAATTTCTACTACTTTACCATCTTGCCATACATAAATACTGCGGCCCGCTTTTTTATGCTCAGCAAGTGCACGTGCAACACCGCGTCGTACGCCTAAATCAATTCTTTCAAATAAATCATCTTGTTTTGGTATATTTTTCATTGCATGCCCTTAAATTTATTCCATGCGATTTGATCTATAATTTGATGTGATTGATTAAAATCTTTTTGCGCAATAATTTTAGGTAAGTTAAATGAGTTATCATACAATAACCAGCGATTTGCTAATAACGCATAAATATTTAGGAAATTATCGATACTGCGTTTGTAGCGTCGTAATACAACGTGATCAGGAATAGAGTGCCCACCATTTTGTACCCGTTCATGTACTCTAGCGACAGCCAACTTATCATCTTCCAGCCATACATATAATAAGATAATTTTATAACCTCGTTGCTGGCATTGTTTTAAAAATGGAGCAAAACTCCTGGAAGATATGGTGGTTTCAAATGCAAAATCCTTTCCTTGATCTGCTAATTGATGAATCCGTTGCAACATCAGGCGACCTGCCTGAATAGCAATAGTTTCTGGAGCAAAAGGAGAAAGTGCTGCTGCAATAGTATCGGCATTCACATATTCATGGCAATTTAACAATTCAGGTAACAAGGTCATACTAACGGTCGTTTTACCAGCGCCATTAGGACCACCAATCATGTATAGTTGCGGCATTTCTCTGCTCTTGGGAAAGAGGTTTTATTATTAGCTAAGCATTTCAAAATGCATTATACCCCGAAGATAATAATCTTGTTAGGTTAAATATTTTATGCGCTAGAAATACTAAGCTATTCTGCTACCGTGAGGCGTGGGGAAATCGTGGGGCCTGGTATGCTTTGTTAGGATTTGTTATGCAAGTGTAGCGCACGTTCCGGTTAAAAATTTTAAATAAATTAACAACTTACGGTTTGATTTTCAGGCTTCGAACCAGAGGGTCGGGAGTTCGAGAATCGAAGGGCGCACCATTTAATCAATACCGTATACAACAATCCTCAAGTTTGAATTTTCCCGGCGTGGGGAAATCGTGGGGATTTCTGTCCGCGTTCGAAGCAAAGTCAGCGTTGGTGTACTGTGTTTGTGTTGGCACACCTTATCTGCTTGCTACCCAAAAATTCCAGGCACTGTCTCTCAATTGCAGAGCGTGCCAAGCCATATTAAAAGTCAATGTGAAATCAATTGGCAGGTTAAGGTAGGCGACATTATTCATGGTTATTCACTGGGTGGCAGAGATTATACGGGCACTATATTTATGACTAATCCGATATTTGATGCATTGTATGCGGAGTTTATGGAAATAAATAATATAAATCTGTGTAACATAATGTAAGCGTTGTTATCATATTATCTGTCCTTATTGCAAACACGATTACATTGTACTATTGACACATCAGACATCCCCATATCTTCCATGCATTAATTAGATTTGTGTATCTTCATCTTTTGACTCATTTCCCATATCATCGCTAATGATACCTTGTATCCAAGGCAAATCTTCTGGGGAGGCACCATTTTTCAGCTTAAAAATAGGGTATTTGATGACATCAAAATAAGGCGAGAAATCGAAATCACTAGGAGTGAATAATCGAGGATTGCGTCGCACAAGTTCTAAATTTTCTTTACTGCCTTTTCTTACTAAGGGCAATATAGGAAAATGCACTGATTGAAATGCATTGGCGATCATCGATGAACAAATATCTTCTGTAGGTTGTAAGGCATTATGTTAGAAAAGAGAAGATTTCCATCGTCTCGGAAACAGGCCCCAAGGAAACAAAAAACGCGCTAGATCCAGCAGGTGTCGAATATTGTATCGGCTACCCAGCCTGCCTATGGCATAGCCAATTACCTTTTGAACATTTCCATGAGATAAACTACGGGGTCGTAAAATGCGAATATGATCCATTCGATATTTTGTTACAGGAGAAATAATTGTTCCAAGGCCTATTTCACTTTCAATTACAAGCTGAGTTGAGCGCGTGCAGGAACAAAGTTTTTTAACTTTTGCGTGAAGCACGGTGTCATCAATATCCTGTAATTGGCCAATATAAAGTACTGCATGCGTCCATGGACTTAGTGTGATGCGTTGAATAATTCTGCTTGAGCGACTACGACCCTCAATGAGTAAAACATCTCCCGGCCTTATTTCTTCAAGGATGTGTTGAAAATCGCAAAGGTAAGCTCGGCGTGGTGGGTTTTCTTTTAGCAGCCATTGACCAAATTTAAATATAATCCAATTTGAAAATGAAAACGCCATATTACATTGCACTTCTTGCGGTTTTTATTTCGATTTCAATCATTTTTTCACTGCAACTATTGTGAAATTTATTTGTACATCATCTTTTACAGCTTTGGTATCAGCCCATTCCCCTTGTCCTACACCGAATGCTGTGCGTTTGATCATAGTACTACCTTTAATTCGAGCATGGGTTTGTGAGTATTCTTCTAGAGTAAATGTCAGCATAACGGGTAGTGTTTTGTCACGAATAGCAAGAGTGCCTTTAGACTCGTAACTTCCATCTTTTGTTTTTGAAAACTCAGTTGATTGAAAAATAGCTTGAGGAAAAGTTTTCACATTAAACCAATCTGAAGTTTTCAGTGTATCTGCTAGTTGATTATAAGCATCACTGACGGAAGCTACGTCGATAATGATTTTAACTTTGCTTGCGCTAAGTTGGTTCGGATCAAAATTGATTTCACCTGAAAACGTTTTAAATGTTCCCGTTACTGGAGCACCATTTTGCGTAGCAGTAAATGTAAGGCTACTGTTAGTTGGTATAATTTGCCATGTCGGTATAGATGCTAACGACATGATGGGCGCACATATAATTACTAACGAGGCTATCCATTTAACAAAAACATTAATCATGACAACATGCTCCTTAAATTGTTACTTTTTTTGTTTTAGAAACTCTTTCTTGACATCCGGGTAAGGGTAAAGCTTATCAAAACGGATGGAAACATCATTTGCCTGCATAATTCGCATATGGTGTCGCTTTAACAGTCGAGGTTCATGCACTCCACAAGAATGAGCAATGACTTCTACTTCATGCGCTAGGTTTTTCACATAATTGGCTACTTTAACCATTTTATCAGCTGGATTTAACCCCTTTTGTAAATGAGGATTATGTGTAGCAATTCCAGTCGGGCAGGTATTCATTTGACATTTAAGTACTTGAATGCATCCCAAGGCAAACATAAAACCGCGCGCTGAGTTGATAAAATCAGCTCCAACACAAAGCGCCCACGCGACGTCAGAAGGTGTGATCAGTTTCCCTGAAGCTATAAGACGCACACGATCCTTCAAGTTGTAGGCTATTAATAGATCCGCGACGACAGGTAAAGATTCTTTAAGTGGTAATCCCACATTATCTAACAAGGCCATTGGTGCAGCACCTGTGCCACCGTCACCACTATCAATCGTAATAAAATCTGGTGCTGAGCGTATTCCACGTCTGTGGATTTCTATAAATATTTTTTCTATCCACTCATAATCACCAACAACAAATTTAATTCCCACGGGTTTGCTCGCAATATTTCTTGCTCTATCAACAGCATCCAAAATTTCATTGACGCAGCCGATATCAAGGTGTCTATTGGGTGAGATTGAATCTTTACCAATCGGTATGCCTCGTATATGCGCTACTTCCGCGGTCACTTTGACACCTGGTAATATACCTCCTTTCCCAGGCTTGGCTCCCTGGCTCAACTTTATTTCAATCATTTTGATGTGTTCACAATCTGCAATTTCTTTTAATTTCTCTTCATTTAATACACAATCTTTGTAATTAACCCAACCGTTATCCAACCTTTTAAATAGGAAGCAGCATGGATTGCAACTGTATCTTCAGAATGCCACCGGCATAAACCCTCACAAATTTCAGCAAAGCTTTTCTCTTCGAGAACCGCGGTAATTGCCCATGCTTCATCTGCAGTTAAAGGGCTGAATTTATTTATCAAGTCTTTACGCCAGAATATCCATATAACAGGATGTTCATTTTGTTTGGGTTCAGCAGGAGTAAGCTTGTCGGTAATCGCTTGCCAAATAGCATCTACGTTCCACATCAAAGATAAACTCTTAACCGAGGGGTGGATAAATAAACGCATATTCGACCAATGCTCTGGTGGTATCTTGGCTATTTCATCAAGCTGAAATACTGGAACATTTGGTGCATCAAATACTTCTGTCAAGATCCATTCCACTCGCGCAAGCTCAACCAGATAAGGCATAGCGACAAATTCGTTTTTAGAGGCGATAAAATTGCCCAACTGATCACCAAACCATCGGATTGAGCGATTGGTCGATGGGTGAATATCAAGATAAGCATTGGCTAGCGCTTCAAAATTCTCGCATCCTAAATAATTTTTTAAGACCGGGAAATTATCAGCTAATGCATCAATTAATCTTGAGCGATAAGCATAAGAGTATATTGCTAAACGTGTTTTAGCAGAGACTTTTTTGGTATTAATAATGAATTTAGGCTTGCTTAGGCCAGAGTGTAATAAATAATTTTGGAATTCTTCTTGTATAGAAAGTAATTCATTCATACGTTTGCTTCCAGCAATACATCTTTTGTGATTTGACGAGCTTGATGCAATTCTGCTAATAGATCAGAAAATGGTGGCATATTATCATCACGTTCAATCATGGTTGAGATGGCGCCATAACGGTGAAGAGTTTCAGCGTATAACTCCCACACCGAATCAATGATTGGATGATCATGGGTATCAATGAGATACTGACCTTTATTGACATGGCCAGCCAAATGAATTTGACAAACGCGTTTACCCGGAATTCCATTTATATAATCGATGGGATTAAATTCATGATTAATAGCGCTGACATAAACATTATTGACGTCCAGTAAAATTAGACAATCAGATCGCTTTGCAATTTCGCTTAAAAATTCCCATTCTGTCATAACAGATTGTTTATAAGTGACATAGCTGGATACATTTTCAATAAGAATTTGTTGCCCAAAAAAATTTTGTACTTGCATAATGCGATCACTAACATGACGAATTGCTTCTTCTGTGTAAGGTAATGGTAATAGATCATGCAGGTTTTTGCCGTTGATTCCTGTCCAGCATAAATGATCAGAAATCCAAGCAGGTACAATGTTTTTAGCAAGCTGTTTGACTTGTTGTAAATAATCCCAATCCAAAGGATCAGAACTACCAATGGAGAGAGATACTCCGTGCATAACCACTGGATATTTTTCACGGATTTTATCAAGAAAATAAAGAGGTTTTCCACCAGGCACTAAATAATTTTCAGTTAAAATTTCAAACCAATCGACTGCAGGATTTTCATTAAGAATTGTTTCATAATGAGCAGTGCGCAAACCCAGGCCAAATCCTAAAAATGCTTTTTTTGGTGGATCATTTGGAGCTAACATATATAACATAACCCTAGAATGAAAAAAGCGCGCTTATTTTCATACTTAAGCACGCTTTAATCGAGGAGTTTATTTTGGCTCTTTATTTTCGCTCTGTAATTTTTTGCATTCCTTTTGACTAACTTGAAGAAGTCCTTTACCTTTGCAGCTATTTTGACCCTTGCAAGCATTATTTGCTCCTTTACAGGAACCTTGACCTTTACAGCCATTAACACTTGGGCAATTGACTACTGATTTGGCATCAGCTAAAACTGAAGTCATAGGAGCTGTAGCGAATGCAACAGCAGCGGTTACTGCGAAACCCATACCAATTAATTTTTTGTTAGACATAATTAACTCCTTGTGTGTCTGTATTTTATCCTATTTTATCCTTACGTTGTTTTCCCCATTTAGCGAAACTTAGCATGGTGAAGAAACAAAGCTAGGACCTTATAAGAATAAGCATTCTTATTGCGGAAGTCAATGGGATGATGTGCGTTTTTTTATTTTATATCTTGAAGCATGCGTTATTAATTTGAGAAAATAATTCGTTATCAAATTAACATACTAGCGATTCATTTATATTCTATAAAAACCCTAATGAAATAATTGTAATTACATTTGATATAGATTTTAATCATGACAGCATTCTGCGTAAAATATCGTCTTTATTGATAAAATGATGTTTAAGTGCCGCACTAGTATGTAGAACAATCGTTGCAATCAACCCATAACCCAGCCATTTATGTATTTGTTGAAATAAATGCATCAAGTTTGGATTAGGTGAAACTAGATCGGGAAAAACAAACCAACTAAAAAATGACACAGGGAGCCCAGCAGCTGAGGTAATTATCCAACCCGTGATTGGCATAGCAAACATAAATCCATAAAAAGTATAGTGCACAGTTCGTGCAGCCAATTTTTCCCACCAAGGTAAAGATAATTGAGGAATCCTGTTTGTGATGCGCCACATGCTGCGAGCGATGACCAGGATGAGCCCAAACATACCATATTCTTTATGCCAACCATAAAGTCTCAGTTTTTCAATACTGATAGGCAATGTAACCATATACAAGCCTAGCGCAAGAAGTGCAATGAGCAAAATAGCCATTAACCAGTGTAAAACAATAGCGACGATGCCAAAATGCATTTCTGAGTTTTTTATACGCATTGAATTTACCCCCCCCCGCTTTATTTATAGGCTTCAGCTTCGATATTAATTGTAACTTCATCGCCTAGCCCTGGTAACAATGTATTGATTCCAAAACTAGAGCGTTTAATTATTGTGTTAGCACTAAAGCCCACTGACATTTTGTTAGTAATTGGATTCCCCCCCGCTTTATTAAGCGTGACATTCAAAGTTATAGGGTTTGATACTCCATGCAAAATTAAGATCCCATACACCGTGGCAGTTTCTTTTCCTGTCACATCAATCTTATCACTGACAAAAGTAGCGGTTGGAAATTTTGTCACATCAAAAAAAAGCGGACCCATAAGGTGTTTATCTAAATCCGGAATTCCAGTTACAATATTGGCAATGTGAATAATCGCATTGACTTTATTGTTCTGTGGTTTATCTTTATCTAAAACTAAACTACCTTCTGCGAACCACTTGCCTGATGGATTAGAGAATCCAAAATGATTAATGTGCCATAGAACATAGGTGTGCATAGGATCAAGTGTATACGTCTCTACAGCAGCAAATAGATGCGTGAATGGAATAAATAAGGCAACAAAAAGAAGAAACTTCGATAAAGTCCGTTTCATAACCATCTCCTGATGATAAAAATTTATTTTGACTTACCCTCTGTCACCGGCATGAGATTTCCACCGACGATTTTGTCGCAAGTACCTTTAGGTAAAAAAATAAAAGCATCTGTTTGTCTATCCTTGGTGGAAGAACCCGCACAAGATTGAGTTGCAGTTTGGCAATCATTCATTGCTGTTTTAACGATACCATAGCATTTTTCCATTCTTTCAGCAGTTACACCATTTGCTGTATCTGCTAAAGTTGATACCGTTGTTAATGCCAATATAGTTGTCATTGCTGATTTAACGATTTTATTAATATCCGTCATTGCAAACTCCCTATTTTTTTAGTTAAATGAACTTTCTTGATTTTTGACAATCGCGTTATAGTGAGGGAAGCAATAAAATCAGTAATGCCATGAACGTGATTTTCAAAAATTTGTTTAGGCGCAGATGAGCGACAAAGTGTCATTAGACCGAATAAATTTCCAACCAGAAAATCTGCAACCGAATCAATTTCAACGCCTGATTTAAGTAATCGCTCCGCTTTAGCATGCATGAGTAAACTTCTAAAACTTTTACCTAAATCACTTAGAAAAACTTTGACAAGTTTTTCCACATCTTTAGTATGAGAATTAACCTCTGCTGCGGTTGAGACTAAAAAACAACCACGTGAGCACAGCCCTGCTGTATCATACAGATCGAGGAATTGTGTAAAGAAAGTTATGATGCCATCCATTCCATTTGTTTTTTTTTGAAGAGGTGACATAACTTGATCAGTCACATTCTTACGGAAACGCGCTAACATCGCATTAAATAATCCTTCCTTCCCACCAAAGTTCTTGTATAAAGCAGCACGACTAATGCCAGTGATTGAAATGATATCCTCAATAGATGTATTGAAATAACCCTTCTTCCAGAAAAGATTCATGGTCTTGTCTAAAGCTGCCTCTG
>Ga0207133_1002_pt1 | contig 61621 bp, 46 predicted proteins | sample Alteio_BWMinHeat_11_FD_153537 | JGI IMG/M metagenome (GOLD analysis project Ga0207133, IMG submission 153537) | Enriched cells from forest soil in Barre Woods Harvard Forest LTER site, Petersham, Massachusetts, United States -... | ecosystem: Environmental > Terrestrial > Soil > Temperate forest >... | reverse complement strand
GCTGGCGGCCGTGGCCGCGTTTTCCGTCTGACAAGCAGGGCATTGCATGGACTGGCAGTCTAACGCATCAAACTACCTTTCATTATGTGATTTCGTTCTGGAAATGCAAGGAGCAGCTAGGGATACGGCGAAAAGCACACTGCCCGTGGGTGCCACTTTTCTGCCGGCGCCGCAGAACAGCCTGGCCCCTTCTTGATCTTTGCCTAGGCCCCTAGGAGTAACAGCATCGCAACCGCAAATTGTTGGCATCGCGACTATGTGCACTTAATGCAGCGTATTTACTCCTTGGAACCTAGCCGTCAAGAGTTCACAACCAATGGAATAAGTTTGGGATACTTCTAAATAGGTCCTCAGCGATGGCTGTCCGTCGCTTGGGATTCGGTGAATGTCCCAAATGTGGACGCTTCCCTCTCGATCGTTGTGGAGGCGATATGCCCGCTTCAAAAGAACATCGCGGAATCATCCTCGTCGCTGATGATAGCGAAGCTAACCGCGACCTACTCTCCGACCTGCTGAATCCGGAGGGTTACCAGGTCGTTTGCGCAGCTGACGGCCAGCAAGCGCTAGAGCGAGTGGCTAGTGACTCGGTCGACGTCGCGTTGTTGGATGTGGTGATGCCCGGCCGAACTGGATTCGAAGTCTGTCAGACTATGAAGGCGAAGCCGGATACCCGCTTGATCCCCGTCGTGTTGCTCACCAGTTTGAACAGTGATGCCGACCGCATCCACGGCATCATGTGCGGTGCTGATGATTTCCTAACGAAACCCGTAAACAAGCATGAACTGCTGGCCCGCGTAAATTCTCTGTTGCGGCTGAAGCAATTCACCGATGAGCTGGACAATGCCGAGACCGTCCTGTTCAGCCTCGCGCTGAGCATCGAAGCCAAGGATCCCTATACTGAAGGGCATTGTGACCGTCTTTCCAAATACTCCGTTGCGCTGGCTGAGAAGCTGGTGTTGGCCGAGAACCTGCGCGTCGCCCTGCGTCGTGGTGGCCTCGTGCATGATATCGGCAAGCTAGCCGTCCCGGAGAGCATCCTGCTCAAACCCGGGCCGCTGACCCCGGAAGAACGAAAAATAATGGAGCAACACACAATCCAAGGCGAGCGAATTTGCGCCCCGCTCCGATCCTTCCGTCACGTGCTGCCGATCATCCGGCATCACCACGAAAAGCGGGACGGCTCCGGGTACCCGGACGGGCTGAAAGGTGAGCAGATTCCGCTCACTGCGCGCATCCTTCAAGTCACGGACATTTATGACGCCCTGACTACGGACCGGCCCTACCGCAAGGCTCTTCCCCCGGAAGAGGCCTTCGCCATCATGCGCGAAGAGGTAAAACGCGGCTGGTGGGATGGTCCCTTGGTCGATCAACTTGAACTGCTTGTGCGCGAATCAGCACCTCAGTTGGCGGATGTAGGAGCCAAAAATGAGCGCTAGCTGCTTTCAGAATCGGCCCAGCAGAGAAATCGATTTTGAGCGCCTGTACCAATCATCGATTTTTCGGATCGCGGCCACAATCACTCTCGCACTTCTGCTATCGCTCACGGTGACAGGTCAGATGACTTGGGCCCAGGCCACGCAAAACGACCAGAACCCTCCCGACAACTTGAAGCAATTGAGCCTGGAACAACTCGGCCAAATCGAGGTTACAACAGCGTCCAAAGTGCCTGTGAAAGCCAGTCGAACTCCGGCTGCGATCTACATCATTACCCAGGAGGACATCCGGCGCTCTGGGGCTACAAACATCGCGGAAGCCCTCCGCCTGGCGCCTGGTGTTGAAGTCGCACGGGTTGACTCCAATACGTGGTCCATCGGTGTGCGCGGATTCGAGAGCACCCTTTCCCGATCGGTACTCGTGCTTATCGATGGCCGAAGCGTTTACACGCCTCTGTTCGCCGGCGTTTATTGGCAGGTTCAGGACACACTGCTTGAGGATATTGAGCGGATCGAGGTGATCCGAGGCCCGGGCGGTACCATCTGGGGAGCGAACGCCGTCAATGGGGTAATCAATATCATCACCAAAAGGGCTCAAGAGACCCATGGAACACTTGTATCTACCGGCGGAGGGAATATCGATCAAGGCTTTGTCAATTTCCGCTATGGTACTGGCAACAGCAAAGGTCTTGACTATCGTGTATACGGGAAGGTCTTCACCCGGGGTCCTGAGTTTCATCCCGATCACCAACAGTTCGATGATTGGCGCATGGGTCAGACCGGCTTCAGGACGGATTGGGATCTACACAATCACGACAGGCTAACGCTTCAAGGCGATATCTATTCCGGCGACGCCGGACAACGCGTGGGGATCACGAATTATTCTCCGCCGTCTATGACCGATGTCCAACAGAGCGCCGAGCTTTCGGGAGGCAATTTGCTCGGTCGGTGGGAGCGCGAGTTAGGTTCAGGGTCCAACATGCAGTTGCAAACTTATTACGATCGTACGAATCGGAAGCAGCCCAATTTTGACGAGTCTCGAGACACGATTGACATCGATTTCATCCATCAGCTGACTCTACCGGGGCGGCAGGACTTCTTGTGGGGCCTCGGAGCGCGCCTGAGTTCGGGCAATGCTTCCACGGTCGTACCCACCGTCGTGTTCACACCGAACCACTATACGGAGAAGCTCTACAACGCATTCATCCAGGACGAAATCCCTATTGTTGGAGACCAGCTCTCGCTAACCATTGGGTCCAAATTCCTACATAACAACTATAGCGGTTTCGAGATCGAGCCGACTGCACGGCTCTTGTGGACCCCGAATTCACGGCAAACCGTGTGGGGAGCCGTCACTCGCGCCGTGCGCACTCCGTCCCGAATTGAAGAAGACCTCCAAATCACCGCACTGTTGGCGGCAAATCCGCCGACTTTTTTGCGCGTCATCGGCAACAGAAAGTTTTCCTCGGAAAGCCTGATTGGCTACGAAGCCGGATACCGAAGCCTGGTGGGGCCCAAGTTCCACGTGGACTTTGCCTTCTTCTACAACAACTATGACAATCTCCTGAGTGTCGAGCCTGGTGCGCCGTTCTCTGAAAGCACACCGCCCCCGCCACACACTGTTATCCCGTTTTTCTTCCGCAATGGGTTGCTAGGCCACACGACTGGATTCGAGATCGCTCCCGATTGGACCCCGACGCGCACTTGGCGGCTAAGAGGGTCATATTCATACCTCCATATCGACTTACAGAAAAGCGGGGGCAGCCTGGACACTTCGGATTCGACCCAGGGGTCAAGCCCCCATCATCAGGTCGCCATCCAATCTTCTCTGGATTTACCCAAGAAGTTGGAATTTGATCAGACTCTCCGTTATGTTAGCGCCCTGCCGGCCCAACTGGTAGGAGCTTACACAACTGCCGATGTACGGTTCAGTTGGCACGTCACTCAATCCCTGGATCTCTCGGTCGTCGGGCAGAACTTGTTTCAACCTCATCACGCAGAGTTCGGGGGTGACCCCGGCTCCCTTGTCGGGATCGAGCGAAGCGCCTACCTCAAACTAACCTGGCAATCATGGCAAAGGTGAGAGAGAAGCGTATCCGTGGGACCGATGTCCTCCAACGCACCCCGCCGGGGTGCGTGACCGGTGACCGTCCACGGCCCTTCTCTCAATTCATGGCGCTGGCGGTCGTCTGCGTGCTCGTTGGAGCCTCATGCCTGCATGCCCAGCAAGCAAACACAAGGGAGTATGAGGTCAAGGCCGCCTACCTGTATAACTTTGGCAAGTTCGTTGAATGGCCAGCTAAAGTTACGGCTACCAGCGACATCTTCAGCATTTGTGTGCTCGGTGAAGATCCTTTCGGTGCGGCCTTCGATGCGACCATCTCCGGTGAGAGCATCAATGGGAAAAAGGTAGTGGTTAAGCGCATCACAAAACCGCTGGACGCGGTGAGTTGCCGTATTCTGTTCATCAGCTCGTCAGAGGAAAGCCGGCTCAAAGAGATCTTGGCGACGCTTGACGACACAAGTGTCTTGACGGTGAGTGACATCTCCCAGTTCACCCGGCGCGGAGGCATGATCCGATTCGTTATGGAGGCCAACAGAGTGCGTTTTGAGGTCAACCTGACGACTGCCGAGCATGCCGGCCTCACGCTGAGTTCGCAACTGCTCAAAGTGGCAATTAGCGTGAAGAGGAGTTCTCAGTCTGGAGACTGACATACGATGCTCAGGGTTACCGACCGCTCGATCACCAAGAAACTGACCAGAATGAACATGTTGGTCAGTGGCGCCGCCTTGTTGATCGCCTGTGTGGCGTTTGTTGCGTATGATCTTGTTACTTTTCGACAGGCCATGGTGTACAACCTCTCGATCCAGGCTCAAATGGCCGGATCCAATAGCGTCTCGCCGCTGTTGTTTAATGATCGACAAGCGGCCGAGAACACGTTGTCAGCGTTGACGGCTGCCCACAACGTCATATCGGCGGGAATTTACACGCTCGACGGACGCCCGTTCGCCACGTATTGGCGTGATGTCCGTGGCCAAACCCTGACTCTGCCTAAGATGCCAACGAGTCAAACCGAAGCGCACTGGTTCAAAGATGGGCAGCTCGTGCTGGTCCGCACGATTGTGTTCCAGGGAAAGCCGACAGGCACCGTCTACATCCGTTCCGATTTACAGGAGATGACCCACCGCCTGAAGCGGTATGCGGGAATCGCTGCCATGGTGTTGTTGGCATCTCTCATTGCCGCGCTCCTTGTCGGTTCGATATTCCAGCGAGCCGTTGCTGAACCCATCGTGCACTTAGCTGAGCTTGCGCGAATTGTTTCACGCGACAAAGATTATGCAATACGGGCAACGCCAACCGGCAAACGCGACGAACCCGACATCCTGATCGGAGCGTTCAACGAGATGTTGGGGCAGATTCAGGAGCGCGAGGGGGCTTTGCAGCGGGCTCACGATGAGTTGGAGCAACGCGTCAAGGAGCGCACTGCGGAGCTCGAAACCGCCAAGAAGGAGTTGGAAGAGTTTTCTTATTCCGTGGTTCGAGCAAAGGAGGAGGTTGAGCGCGCAAGCAAATTCAAGGATCAATTCCTCTCCACGATGAGCCATGAACTGCGCACGCCGTTGAATGCCGTTCTGGGTTTTTCCGACTTGCTCGCCGACGAGCGTTACGGCCCCCTCAACGACCGCCAGCAACGCTATGTCAGCCACATACACACCGGAGGGAAACACCTTCTCAAACTAATCAGCGATATTCTTGACCTTTCCAAAATCGAAGCGGGGAGAATGGAGCTTACCCGCGAGGATGTGAAGGTCGCCGCGGCTTTTACGGAAGTGATCAGCGCTCTTTACCCGTTGGCGGAGAAGAAATCGCAAGCATTACTCCAAGAGCTCGAACCTAATCTGTGCGTTCATGCCGACGCCATGCGCTTTAAACAAGTGCTTACGAATCTCGTCGGTAACGCCATCAAGTTCACACCAGAGGGTGGCCGTATTGAGCTGGGTGCGCGTCAGGTGGATGGCCAAGTAAGGATCGAAGTGCGCGACAATGGCCCGGGCATTCCTCCTGAACAGCAACAGCGTATCTTTGAAGCGTTTGTTCGCCTGGCGCAAGCGGGTAACGCTACGGAGGGTACAGGTTTGGGGCTAGCCATTACTTCCAGCCTGGTCGAACTGCATGGCAGCAAACTAGGCATCGAAAGCCAGCCCGGCGAGGGTGCCTGCTTCTATTTTTCCCTTCCGCTCATCACGATCACCCACGAGCAACCCGCTAAAATGGCCACACCCGTGCCAAGGGCACGCAAAGCTCCACGGATTCTCGTCATCGAGGACAATGCCGCGACCGGGCAACTCATCCAATCGCAACTTGCTTCTTCTGGTTATGAAACCCTGAGATGTGATCGGCCGGAACGCGCCACGCAGATGGCGGCGGAACACCAACCGGATGCCATCACTTTGGACCTGCTCATGAAACCCGTCCACGGGTTGGAGGTTCTGCTGCAACTGAAGAATGATCCGCGAACGTTAAAGATCCCTGTCATTGTCGTGACCATCGTGGATCAGCCGGGTATCGGAACTGCTCTCGGTGCGGACGAGTATTTGATCAAACCGGTGGACAAGGCGACGTTGCTGGCTGCCGTGGAGCGCTGCCTCAGGTCTCGCGGAGGGGCGGCGCCGGCAAGGACGATTTTGGTGGTGGAAGACGATGCATCCACCCTCGAGGTGATCGTCGAATTGCTCAGAGGGTACGGCTATGCAGTGAGTACCGCGACGGATGGCGAACAGGCTCGGGCCAGCGTGGCTCAATTCTTGCCGGAACTTGTCATTCTCGACTTAGTGCTCCCCAAGATCAGCGGTCTTGAATTGCTCGCGGAATGGCGTTCCAATCCTCGCACAGCAGAGCTTTCCGTCTTTGTGCTGACCAGCAAGGATTTAACTAAGGACGAGGAAAAATACATCCACGCCCATGCTGAATCGCTATTCCGAAAGCAGAATTCCTGGCGCGAACCATTGATCAGGCAATTGGAGCGCGTGGTGACCGCTCCGTCCCTGGAGAACGCTTGAAACCTTGTATTCTCGTCGTCGAAGATAATGACCTCAACCGTGAGCTGCTCCGAGACTGGCTCGAGGTGGAGGGTTACGAAGTCTGGTCCGCGGCAGACCTGCAGTCCAGTTACGAGGTCTTTGCGAAGCGGATTCCCGATGCCGTCTTGCTCGATATCAATCTCGGTAAGGACAACGGTCTCGATCTCATCGCTTGGATGCGCCGGAAACCCGAGATGCGCGAGGTCCCCGTAATTGCCGTGACGGCGCACGCTCTGGTAGCAGAGCAGGAGAGCATCCTCCAGGCGGGTTGTAGGGCGTGCCTCTCGAAACCCATCGACTTTAAAAAACTTGGAGAAGAGTTGAACCGCTCGTTGCAAGATCGCACCGTGCCTCGGCCCAATTCCTAGCCCCATTTTTTCGCGCTCATCTCCGTTTGCGGTTTCCCAAGAACATGTACCGGCCCTGAAACATTCACTACCTTGCGGCAACTTGCTTCGATTCATTGTGCGGCGCGTTCGTTTGCAACACGCGAACGAGGTGGCGGCCGGAAGCGGGAACCGCAACTTCGTGCTCCAGCAAGATGGCCTTGGCCGAAATCTTACGGCCGTAAATCCGCGCGTTTGCCTTGTTGTCTGGGCGCAGCGTGGAGCCCTCGAGAGAAACGCCGGCAAATAGTCCGCGGGAACGCGAATAGCTAACGATCTCCGCGCGCATCCAGGCATCGGTATTTGCGGAAGCATCGCGGCCTTTGGGACCTGCAGCGGCGGATGCGTCTCCACCCAGCTTGATCTTGCTGCTGAGAATCGAAGCCGCACCTCGCTGGTTCATGACCAGAAGAATTAGGTCGGTGGCCTCGCCGCCAATTTGCATTCCGATGCTATCGCCTTCGAGGGCGTACATCGCGGGAGATCCCCAAGGTCCATTGAATTCCTTGCCGGTGCGGCAAACCATCGCTCCGCGGCCGTAGTCTTTGCCCGTTCCGAAGGCCACCTTCAGTAGGGAGGGGAATACAATGACGCACTCGGCTTTTGCCAAGACTTGTTGGGGTAGATTATCCGGGATTTTCAAGATTTCCTGCATGACCAAGCCGCACTTTTCGAGGCGCCTTTGTTCTTTGGTTGCGGCATAAACCGCGCTCGCGGCCAAAGAAAGACACGCAGCAATCGCAAGATATCGTTTCATCGCTTGCCTCCATTGCCAGAAATGTTTTTGCAAACGCTGATCTTCGTCGTCCGCAAAGCTTGTGAGGGCGGTGGATATCCAAATGAAGAGGGTTAACCGGCCAACACATCAACCTTTTTCTGCATGACCATCTTAAGTGCGGCTGAGACGCGCGTCTGTGCACTTGGAGACAGATGGGAATTTTGTTTGCCGGGAGGCCGTCCTTTCTCCATGGGGCGGCAAGGAGCTCAAGCCAAAGACCACGGTCGTGGTTTCCTCCATTTGGCAATAGCGACCTGTGCGGTACAGGACATCATTATTTCAGGTTTAAGTGCAGCATAGTGTACCCCCAATTCAATCCTTCCTGTCTACGCGGGGTTCTATTGGAGAACACTATGCCCACACTCAGAAGAGCCGCTCTCGCTCTATTTCTTTTTCTGTCTCCGACATTCGCCTGGCCGCAATCAGTAGCTCCACAAGAGCAGAGCGACCCAACGCCGCCGCAACAGGCCTCGCCGTCGGGAAGCCCCGTAGCGTCCGCTGCGCAATTGGACCCCGCTATCCCGCCGACACCCGAGGTGACTTTGGCGGCTCAAGGGCCGGGCCCAACACCAGCCGACCAAAAAATAGACAATCCTTCCGGGAAGCAGACCACGCGCATGTTCGGGATCATTCCAAATTTTGCGGCCGTCAGCGCTGACACCGTGCTTCCTCCACTAACTACCCGCGCGAAATTCGTGCTCGCCACTCAAGATAGCGTGGATTATTCATCTTTTATTTGGACGGGAATCCTCGCCGGCCAGAGCATGGCTTTGAATTCGTATCCCGAATTCCACCATGGGCTCGCCGGGTATAGCCGCTATTATTGGCGGGCATTTGCGGATCAAGCGTCGGGATCTTATTTCACGGAGGCAATAGTTCCCGCGTTGACCCACGAAGACCCGCGTTACTATACCCGCGGCCACGGAGGTTTTTTCCGCCGAGCGCGGTACGCGTTATCCCGAGTCGTCCTTACTAAGACAGATTCAGGGCGAACAACCTTTAATTTCTCTGAGATTGTGGGGAATGCGATGGAAGCGGGGTTATCCAACTTTTATTACCCGCCGCAGGAGCGCGGCTTGCACAGTACAGCGATAAACTGGCTTTCACAGTTGGAAGCCGCGAGCCTCAACAACCTCGTAAGGGAGTTCTGGCCGGATATCCACCATAAGCTTCAGAGGAAAAACTAGTCAGACGGTCACTGGTAGCAGTCCCACCTTTGCTTCGGAAGGCGCATCTAAGATTTAAAGCCTATGCGAAATTTCACTCGGCGAGATTTACTGAAACTCGGTGCGGCTACAACCGTTGCAGAACTGGCGTCTTTGGCCTTGCACGGCTGCGGCGGTTCTTCCATTTCTCCGGTGATTCCTCCGGGACCGTCCGGTTGCTCCAAACTAACTGATATCGAACACGTCGTAATCCTGATTCAGGAAAACCGTTCTTTCGATCACTACTTTGGAAGCTACCGCGGTGTTCGCGGATTTTCCGATCCAAGCATGGCGTTCCAGCAGCCCGACCCGTCGAACACCACCGATCCACCTATCCTAAAATTGTTGCCATTCCATCTGGACACTTCGAAAACGAATGCAGCCTGCACGCACGACATCACCCACGACTGGGTGCCGCAGCATAAGAGCTGGGACAACGGCGCAATGGACGGCTTTGTCACTTCGCGTCTTCCGATTAATCCCAACGACGCCGTTTTGAGCATGGGCTACTACACTCGTGCGGATATTCCCTACTACTACGCCCTCGCCGATGGTTTCACCCTTTGCGACAACTACTTTTGCTCCGTCATGGGCCCAACCGACCCGAACCGCCTCTACAGCATGGCGGCTTCGCTCGACCCAGATGGAAAAAACGGCGGACCGGTTTTGCAGACCATCATCGCAAACCGCACAGCCTTTTACGGCCACCTGACATATACGACCATGCCCGAGCAGCTTCAGGCCCGCGGAATTTCCTGGAAGGTTTACTCGTCGCCTGATGAGACTATTCTCGGCGGAATTCTTTCCGACAATGTTCTCGCCTACTTCAAAAATTTTCAGGATCCTTTATCCGTTTTGCATCAGAATGCATTCGTACCTCAGTTTCCCACGGATTTTCTTTCCGACGTGCTTTCCGGCAATCTGCCGCAAGTTTCCTGGCTGGTGGGCTCGGTCCTAACATCTGACCACCCGCCTTCGCCTTCTATCTTTGGCGAAAACGTTCTTTCGCTCATCATCACTGCTTTAACCGCGAATCCCGCGCTGTGGGCAAAGACGCTCTTCCTTGTCACGTTCGATGAAAATGGCGGATTTTTTGATCACGTTGCGCCGGTGACCCCGCCTCCCGGCACACCGGGCGAATTTGTGACCGCACCTGCGGTCCCGGACCCCACCGTAATCGGCAGTCCGGCGATAACCGGCCCCATAGGCTTGGGTTTTCGTGTTCCCATGCTGATCATCTCTCCGTTCAGTCGAGGCGGGTTTGTGTCATCGGACGTCTTCGATCACACTTCGGTGTTGCGATTCCTCGAGACTCGGTTCGGTGCTGAAGTGCCCAATTTGAGCGCCTGGCGCCGCGCGAACGTCGGGGATCTAACCACCGCGCTTAATTTCAAAAAGCCTGACCAGTCGATTCCGAATCTGCCGTCCACGCTTCCCGCCATTCAGCAGGTGATTCAGGAATGCGTCGCAAACCTCGCGGGCACGACGCCCTACACGGTGCCGAGCCCGCAGACCGCTCCAACCCAGGAATCCGGAACTCCCAGTCGCCCAAGCGGCGTTTGCTAATCGCTAGCAAGCCGACCCAAATCTCCACAAAGCCCGCAAGCTGAACTTGGCAGCAAATTCGCTCCCTGGGTGGCGGGATTATTAAGGAGCTGTCAGCAAGAGGCGCCAGTGGTGGGCGGAGCTTGCAGGTCTGACAGGGATTCCTAGCTCTTCTACCTTGTAACAGCCTTCGTATCAGCAACTTGCCATTGCGCGCTTTCGGTCACCGAATTGCTTCCACAACACAGGTCAACTGGTCATTCAAATTCCATCTGCCCAGGTGCTGGGCAGGTGAAAACGTGGAGAAAGTTTGCGCCGTTTCTGCCCGCGATTCTCTACATCGCGATTCACCCCGCGCGCGCTTGCGGCGGGAGGAGGAAACTGAAATGAGCACGCCCACGGTCCCAAAACTCCTGCTCACATCCATCTTAACCGCAGCCCTTGTTTGCGCGCCGAACCCTGCCTACGGTCGAGATCGTGGGCGAAGCTCTCACGGGGGCGGTAGCTCGCACAGCAGCGGTTCTCACGGAGGTGGCCATTCCCACGGCGGTGGTGGTGGCCGTTCTCATAGTGGCGGTGGAGGTGGATTCCGCGGAGGCAGCGGCCATTTCGGCGGGAAGAGTTTTGGCCGCGGGCTGTCAGCGGCGCCAAAGCAAAGAAGTAGCGGCTCCTTTAGAAGTTCCGGCGGATTAGGCTCCCGTCCGAAGAGCAATGGTGGTTTCTTCGGGAGTCGCAGAGCCGGCTCGAATCGATCCCCATATGCCCCATCGGCTTCGAGGAATTGGTCCGGCCAACGTCAATCCTCTTGGACAAGCTCGCCGTCATCCTTCTTCAATTCGAATCGGCCCACGAGCGCTGCCTCAGCTCCGAGGAATTGGACCGGCCAGCGTCAATCCTCTTGGGCAAGCTCGCTGCGATCGACATCCTCCTTCAGTTCGAATCGGCCTCCGAACGCTATGTCGCCTTCAAGAAACTGGACCGGCCAGCGTCAATCCTCTTGGGCAAGCTCGCCGCGATCGACATCCTCGTTCAATTCGAATCGGCCTTCCTATGCTGCATCGGCATCGAGAGGCTGGTCCGGCCAGCGTCAATCCTCTTGGGCAAGCTCGCCGCGATCGACATCCTCCTTCAACTCGAACCGGCCTCCGACCGCTACGTCGCCTTCAAGGAACTGGTCTGGCCAGGGCCAATCCTCTTGGGCAAGCTCGCCGCGATCGACATCCTCCTTCAGTTCGAATCGGCCTCCGACCGCCACGGCGCCTTCGAGAAACTGGACCGGCCAGGGCCAATCCTCTTGGGCAAGTTTGTCGAGATCGACGCTCTCCTTCAACCCGAATCATGGACAGTCGAATTTCGGAAACTCTCGATTCGGTAATTCCTCATTCGGCCATTCCTCGTTTTCCAATTCACGAACCTGGTCGAACTCCTCTCAGTTCGGGGGCTCGCGATTCCGCGGCGGACATCGATTTGACTCGGGTGAATCTTCCTTTAATCGAGAATCCTCGTTCGGTGGAGACGACTTTTCGTTTTTCCCCGATTTATTTGGCTTGGCGTTGGATCTGGGCGGTTTCGGCTTGCGCGGCTTGGCATTGATGGGTACCGGTTTGGGCGCTTTCGGCCTGCCCGCCTTGGGTTTGCTGAGTCCCGGTCTGGGCCTGCTAGGGCCCGGTTTGAGTTTGCTGAGTTCCGGTTTGGCCGATTCCAACTTGGACGCAGGCCTGGACCCGGGTCTCGACTCGCGGCAGTGCGGGCCAGACTCGGCCTTCTATTCGCCCCAATACTTGTCCTGCCCCCAGTAAGGCGCTCTCAAGCTCGAACCCTCATCAACAGCTCATTTTGCGCGAAGCTGAAAGGTATCTTTTTCTTGCCAGGTTGGAGTGGCGGCGTCGGGATCGAGCCGGTACATCGTGCCCTTGAGCGTTTTGCCTTTCAGCACCAGCTTGACGTAGTGAAAATTTGGAAATCCTTTGTCCTGGTAAAGGTCGCTCGGCGTTCGCTCGACCGGGTACGGGTGCGCTCCGCCTCCTCCGGATACCAGGTACACCACGCCGTCCTGCAAGAAGCGCTCATAATTATGGATGTGCCCCGCGCACACAAGGAGTCTCGCCTTGCTCGTGACGGCGGCGCTCTTCAGGAAATCCGCCAGCGCAATTTCATTGGGACGCGGATTGTGGTCCACGTTGAAATTTTTTTGGATGTCGGCCACTGGCGGATGGTGCATGGTGATCAGCACGAAGCGGACGCTCTTGGGCAATCCCGCAACTTGCGCTTCGAGCCATTGGCGTTGTTCGCTCCCGGGCAAAAGGGAAGTGTCGCTATCGAGCGCGATGGCATACACCTGCCGGCCCAGCGCTACGCTGTACCAGCGGCGATCCCGCAGCTCGGGGAACGTGGCCCACCAATTCTCCAGGCACTGCGGAACTTCGCAACGGCCGAACTCGTGATTGCCGAGCGCGGGGTAGACGCGCAGATGGTCCGTTCGCCACGCTGCGGTCTCCGTCTGATAAACCGCGTAGTCGTTCTTTTCTCCGCCGTGCCAGGGAACATCGCCATTCAAGAGGATCGCGTCGGGCTTCTCCGTCGCAATGCGCGCCACGAGCGCCTGGCGTGCGGCGGGATTCGTGGGCTCGTGGTTTGCCGGGTCGGTGAAGCGCATGTCTCCGTAGGCCACGACGGTAAGGGGCTTGCGCAAATCACGCTCGCTGACAGTGAAGGTCGCGGAACTTTGCGGGAGCGCCGCCGTTTTCGCCGCGCTCAAACTGAACGCGATTGCGACTGACAAGAGGTACGTACTGAGCCGTGGCATTAAGTTTTTCTCCCCGTATAAACCGAAATTTCCATTCTCGACTTCCCGTCCAGCCGATAAAGTATAACCGACCACGACCCAATGCAATTCTCACGCCGCCGTGCCCGGCAACCGGGCCTTCTCTTTCTGCCTGCTCGCCGGGTGCCCTATGTGCGCTAAGCGCGGAAAAGGGGAGAGACGCGCTTCGTGAACACAGTGCTCTGTGCACCTTGCAAGTTGCCCCTCTTCGTTGACTTGCCTTCTGTCCTCAACCTAATATGGCCGCAACATGGCTGCCTCTGATGCGCTCATCGGGCAAACCTTCTCGCATTGCCGTATCCTTGAAAAACTGGGCAGCGGCGGAATGGGTGTCGTCTATTGCGCCCTTGATGAGAGATTGGATCGCAAAGTTGCGCTGAAGGTGCTTTCCTCCGGAATTTTGGCCGATGAGGCAGCTCGAAGGCAGTTTCGCAAGGAAGCTCTGGCCCTCGCAAAGCTAAATCACCCCAACGTCGAGACCATCTACGAATTTGGCAGCCAGGATGGGCTTGATTTTCTTGTCATGGAGTTAATAGCGGGCGTCTCGCTGAGCGAAAAGCTCAAGAACGGGCCACTCTCGGAGCGCGACGTACTGCGGTTTGGGGTGCAGATGTGCGAAGGCTTGGCGGCGGCGCACAGCCAGGGGGTGATTCATCGTGATCTCAAGCCTTCGAACTTGTTCTGCACGCCTGAGAACCGGCTCAAGATTCTCGATTTCGGACTCGCGAGTCTTTTAAGACCTCAGGATGAAGCGGACGTCGCCCGCACCCTTTCAGAAGAGCAGGGCCGCGCTGTTGGGACTCTCCCGTACATGTCACCCGAGCAACTTCGCGGTGAACCCGTTGACGCCAGAACAGATATCTACTCTGCGGGAGCCGTATTGTACGAAATGGCCACCGGCTCGCGGCCATTTCCGCAAAGCAGCTCTGTGCAATTGATCGGCGCCATTCTGCACAAAGAGCCTGTGCCGCTTCGAACTTTTAACGAACGATTTCCACCGGGCCTCGAAGCGGTGATCATGAAGGCGCTCGACAAGGAGGCTTCCGAGCGATATCAGAATGCGCGGGAACTTCGCACCGCGCTCGAAACACTGACGAGCTCTTCGGTGAGCGGCGCGATTAACTGGCCGACGACCGCCGCGCCGGCATCGAGCGCGACCCCGGCAGTTGGCCTGACTAAAGCAAGATCATGGGGGTGGATTGCAGCAGGGACTCTGGTAGCCGCCATGGCGTTGGTGTTCGGACTAGATCTGGGTAAAGTGAGAAGCGCACTCTTTGGACATCGGAATTCAGAGGAACATGTTTCGCGCCAGGCGATTCGCGCGCCGGCTCCACGAAGGGCGATTGCCGTTCTGTCGCTCTTGAACGTCTCCACGCGACCCGATCAGACCTGGCTAGCGACCAGTCTACCCCAGATGCTGACGACGGAGCTGGGCGCTGGCGGCAACCTGAGAACAATCGCCGGAGAAGATGTGACGCGGATGAAATCGGACTTGGGATTGCCGGACGCGGACAGTTATGGCGGCGATACGCTACAACGCATCGGGAAGATTCTCGGAGCAGAAAATATTGTCACCGGGTCGTATCTCGCTCCGGGAACCGGCCAGCTGCGGCTCGATTTGCGCCTGCAGAACGCGCAAACCGGCGAAACCGTGGATACCATCAGCGTAAACGGCAAGGGCGAACAAGTGGCCGACCTGGCGGAATTGATCGGGCGCGCCGGAGGCCAGCTTCGCCAAAAGCTGGGAGTCGAAGGAAGCCCGCCTGGAGTCGAGGCGGTCTTGAAGGCTTCGCTTCCCTCTTCTCCCGTTGCAGGGCAGCTCTATGCCGAGGGCATTGAAAAGCTCCGGCACATGGATGCAAAAGGAGCGATAGAGAGTTTACAAAAAGCTACCCAGAAGGCGCCGGACTATGCGCTGGCGCACTCGTCCTTGGCGGAGGCCTGGTCCATTCTCGGATACGACGATCACGCGCTAGCCGAAGAACAAATGGCACTCTCCATCGCGAGTGCACTCTCCGCAGAAGATCGCGGATTGATCCAGGGCCGGCTCTATGAGTTCGCGTCCGAGTGGGACAAGGCGGCGACGTACTATCTCTCCCTGCGTACTCTCTATCAGGACGATCTTGAATACGGTTTGCGCCAGGCCAACGCGCAAGTGCGCGGCGGGAAGCCCAAGGAAGCGCTCGCAACGATTGCCGATCTACGGGCCATCCCAGGTCCAGCGGGAGAAGATCCGCGCATTGATCTGCGTGCCGCGGAAGCCGCGGAAACGATGGGTGACTTCAAGGCGCAAGAGGCGGCGGCATCCCGCGCATCAGAGAAGGCAACTCATCAAGGATCGCGGAGGCTGGCGGCCAGCGCGGAGTGGCACCGCTGCACAGCGCTTGTGAATATTGGGGATTCCGCATCGGCGAAGTCCGCATGCGAAAAAGCCCGCGACTCGGCAAAGGCTGTGGATGACGCATTGTTGGAGGCTAGAAGTTTGACCGGGCTGGGCTACGCATTGAGCGGCCAGGGCGACAATGCCAACGCCCTGCAATGCCATAAACAAGCGTTGCAGCTCGTCCGCGGCATCGGCGCACAGAGGGACATTGCTGGAGCTCTTCTGAACATTGCAAACCTGACGTATGCATCAGGCGACTTGAAGGCAGCACACCGCTACTACCAGGACTCGCTCGAAACTTCACGCGTCATCAACAACAAGCAGGGAATCCTCGATGCCGAGGGAGGGCTTGCCGCAGACCTGGTGACGTCTGGTGAATCCGCGGCCGCGCTGCAGATTTATGCGCACATGCTGAAAACCGCGCGTGAGGTCGGCGATCAGAAAAATGCATCGTTCGCCCTGACGGGGATGAGCCTGATTCTCTTCGAGCACGGCGACCTTGCAGGCGCCCGCAAACGCATTGAAGAAGCAGTTAAAATCACCCGGGATACCGGGATGAAGGGTGATTACGCTTCCGGGCTGAACGCGCTTGGAGACATTGAACTCGCACAAGATCACCTGGACAACGCGGCAAAAAACTATCGCGAATCGCTTCAGTTGAATCAGCAGCTGGACGACAAATCAGGTCAGGCGGTGAACAATGCTGCCTTGGCTTCGCTGGCTCTGGAGGAGAACCGGCCCGCTGAGGCTGAGTTATTGGCGTCGAAAGCCGCGGACGCATTCCAGGATCAGAAGATCGCAGATCTCGAAACCGACGCGCTGGGAACATTCGCTCGGGCGCTGGTTAAGGAGGGCAAACTTCCGGAAGCGCGCAAGGCAATCGAGCGAGCCAAGGGCCTCCCGGCGCAGGATGAGAGCATCCGGCTGAAGCTTGCCATCTCCGAGGCCTACCTGCTCGCTCGCGAAGGGAAATCCAGCGAGGCTTCGCGCATGGTTGCTGAGTGCATACAAAAAGCTTCGGGGAGAAAATGGGAGCGGTCTGAGTTCGAAGCGCTCCTCGCAAAGGCGGAGATTGAATCGCAGACGGGCGCGACGCCCCTCGCAAAACTTACTGCAAAACGTCTGCAGGTTGATGCAAGCGCCGCGGGATTCGCACTCATCGCCCGCAAGGCAGGAGCGCTTGCGAAATGAAACAAGAATCCGCGGTGGCAGGCGGAGACGCAACGCGGCGGCAACTTGCGAACGCCGAACGCTGCCTTGATGGAAGGGTGCTTCTTTTCTTGGAATTTAGCTGCTCTTCCGGCGGCGCCGGAGTAAGCCAAGTCCAAGTAGTCCAGAGGCAAAAAGTGAAAGGCTGGCCGGCTCGGGCGCGACCGTTGTCTGCTGGAGATTGATGCCTACTGTCGGAATTGACGGAAAGTCCGCGACCGTGCAACCACCTAGTGTACCCGGCTGGAAGCAATAGGTGCCATCGTTGTTGATGGAATTATTATCGCTCACATCCATGAAGAGGGAGAGGCCTTTTCCGCCGCCTGTGAGGGGAAACGGCAGTGCAAACGTAAAGAAGGGGTTTCCGGAGGATTTCCCGAAAAGGATGGCCGAGGACGACAGTCCAAGGATATCACTCTGCGAAAAAGGGGAGAAGAAGAGGTTGAAGCTGTCTCCGGCCTGAGGCACATCATCATTCGTCAACAACCCATCTGACAACAGGGTTCCACCTGAAGGTACGGGGAGTGTGAGCGTGAGAGACTGGGCGTTGGTGGGAAGTGTCGAGGTAATTTGAAAAGCGAAGCCCAACTGGCAGGTACCGGTGGTCGGATCGGTGTTCGCATCGGAGCAAAATTCCTCGGAAGCAATGGTTACGCCGTCAGCACTGGTGCTCCCGGTAGCAAGGATGGTCGACTCAGTCTGTCCGTAAGACGAGCGGGTCCGTACTGGCACGGTGTTCGCCAATGTAGTAACTGCAAAAACGAACATGGCTGCCAAGACACCGAGTATTGTTTTCATGAAGTTTCCCCCATCGAGCATAAGAACCCTTAAGCTACTCCAGCAGATCCAGTTCCATCCTCCTCGTTCCAGTGTCAAGCTGTGGAGATTCTAACCTGTGCTTTTGTCAGCAGATACGGGGCCTGCGAAAACTCGTAGTACTCCCTCGATGAAAGGAGTGTGCAACAAAATTCACAATTTCTCCCGAAGTTTTCCCCAAATCTTGCCAGAACTGCTGATATCCCCCTTCAACCTGAAGGCTACGGTACTGCTCTCCAGCGAGTTATTCCTGGCGCAAGGCGGTCATGGGATCGACGCGGGTGGCGCGGCGCGCGGGGACGTACGTTGCCACAATCGCGACGAGGAGGAGAACCAGCGGCACGATTGCGTAAAGGCGCGGCTCGCCGGTTTCGAGACCTTGGAAGATGGAGTTGAAGACTTTGGGGAGCGGCAAAGCCATCACGAGTCCGATGGCTGCACCGATGGAGGCCATCTTGAGGCCTTCCCACAGGATCATACGAAGGACGTCCGGGCATCCCGCACCGAGGGCCATGCGAATGCCGATTTCGTGCGTGCGCTGGTTAACAGAATAGGCGACGAGGCCGTAAATGCCGACGGCCGCGAGGATCAGCGCGAGAGAAGCAAATGTTCCCATCAGGCGCATGAAGACGCCGTCTCCGCCTCTTTGGCGGACGATTAGGTCGGGCATGCTCATGAGGCGAGCTACGGGGAGTTCGGAATCCACCTGGGAGACGGCACTGCGCAGAGCCGGGGCCAGGCCGTTGGGATCGGAGCTTGCCTGAACCATAAGAGAGAAGGAAGACACTGGCCGCTGAAAGAAGGACTCGTAGACTTCCGGATCGTCGCGAGTCTCCTCGGAATAGGGTTTCACATTTGCGACCACGCCGACGATCTCGCTCCACTCGGGTGCAGCTCCGATCACATCCAGTCGGATCTGTTGCCCGAGGGGTTCCTGATCTTTCAGAAAGCGATGGACAAACTCCTGGTCTACCAGAACCACGCGGGACGCGGTGGAGTTGTCCATATCCGTGAAGGCGCGGCCATGCAGCAGTGGGATGCCCGCAGTCCGGAAATAGTCCTTCGTAACGACAATATGGCGGGCGCTAAACTTTTGGTTGGCAGGCAATTCGGGCTGGCCTTTGATTTGGAGGTTGACTCGGTCCGGACCGGTTGCAGGCAAGTCGGAAGCGGCAGCGGCAGTCTCCGCGCCGGGAATGTGCTGGAGGCGAGGAAGCAGATCTTGAACAAAGCGGGCTTGCTGGGAGGCATCCTTGTATCGCGCCTGGTCCAGAGTCACGTCGGCGGTGAGGAGGGGGTCCGGCCGGAAGCCGAGATTCTGGTGCTGGATAATAAAGATGCCGCGGATCAGGAGTCCGGCGCCGATCAGGAGGAACAAAGCGAAGGCGATTTCGCCGGTAACCATCAGGGTGCGGAGGCGGCTGTGCGAACGGCTTGACGAGGCGGCGCGGCTTTCGTCCTTGAGGCTGGTGTTGATGTCGGTGCGCGAGGCGTTCAGCGCCGGGGCAAGCGCGCACAAGAGGGCACAAAGCAGGGAAGCGCCCAGGGCGAAGAGCGCCACGTTCCAATCGAGACTAATCGGGATGGCCGTCATGGCGTCGTTGAAGTTCAAACTGGCCCGCAGAAAATGAATGCCCCAAACGGAAAACAGAAGACCCGCTCCACCGCCGAGAAGAGCGATCAATAGTCCTTCGGTCAGCAATTGCCGGACAATGCGCAGGCGCCCGGCACCGAGAGCGATGCGAAGGGCCAGCTCCTTCTTGCGTGACGCAGCGCGAGCCATGAGGAGACCAGCGACATTAGCGCAAGCAATCAGCAGAACAAAGCCCACTGTGGTCATCAGCACAACCAGGGCGGTGCGAATATTGAAATCGTAGATGAAGAAATCGGACATTATGCGCACGGAAGCGCCCCAGCCTTTTTCGGTGTCGGGGAAGGATTCTTCGGCGCGGTGCGCCAAAGTGGTTAGCTCGGCGCGGGCTTGTTGGAGAGTCACGCCGGGTTTCAGTCGGGCATAGAGTAACAAGGAGCGATCCTTGCGGGCGGCAGCGGTTTGATCCGATGGGGTCAGCGCAAGGGGAATCCAAAGCTGAGGCGTGGGACCCATCAAGCGGAAACTCGCAGGCATCACGCCGATGACGGTGTAATTTTCGCGGTTTAACCGAACGGTGTGGCCGATGATTGAAGGATCGGAGGCGAATTGCCGCTCCCAGAGGGCGTGGGTGAGGATGACGACACGGTCGCGCCCGGGCTGGTCTTCTCCGTCGGAGAATACGCGCCCGAACTGCGGGGAGACACCTAGCACGCTGAAATAGTTGGGAGAGACGGCCGAAGCGCGCAGAGACTCGGGCTGGCCTGAGGCGGTCAGGCTGACGGTGCGAAAATCATCGGCGGCAGCGGTATCCGCGAACACGTGATTTGCTTCGCGCCAAGCGACGTAATTGGGCACGGAAACGGGAGACGTGTCGGCGTGGAAAACTTGATTGGGATTCACGGAGGAGACGACCACGACGCGTTGCGGATCGCGGCCCGGGGGACGCTGCAAGAGGAACGCGCTTACGAGACTAAACATGGTGGTGTTCACGGCAATGCCCAGCGCCAGCGTGAGAGCCGCGATCGCGGTGAATCCGGGGTTTTTCAGAAGTACTCGAACGGCCAACCGTAAATCGTTACGGAAAGTTTCCATATCCACACCTCTGACGAGCGATTTCCAGAATGTACGCATAAGGGAGTCGGAAAGTTCACTGCTTGGCAGGGAAGTCAGAATGGGAATCCCGGTTTAGTACTTGTCCTAAATTGAACAGACTCCGGCCTTGGGATTTTCTAGGATACACGTGCTCCGCGAATAAGTCCCAGCGCGTAGAGAGATTGAGATTTAGCAGAGAAGTTAGGAGCGAAAATGAGATCCCGTACTTTTTCTTTGGTGGTTATGCTCTTGGTTTTCCCGTTGTTGGCACGCAGTGTCCGCGCCGACTCCATATCCCTTGGGAATACGGCGCCTTTTGCGGTTCTGGCTGGCTCGGCGGTGACGAATACCGGCCCGACCACTATCGACGGGAATGTAGGCCTCTGGCCGGGTCCGGTTAGTGCGCTCAGTGGTACGGGCCTATGCCCCGGTGCAAACTGTCTCAACCTCACAGGAACGATAGACGCGACCAATGGGGTCGCGATGAACGCCCAGGGTGATCTCACGACTTTGTATACGACTTTGGCACTGAAGCCCCTCACTACCGATCTGACTGGAAAGGATCTCGGTGGACTTACGCTCACACCCGGAGTCTACAAGTTTAGTTCGTCGGCTCAGTTAACGGGGACTCTCACTCTCGACGCCCAGAACAATCCAAATGCCGTCTGGATCTTTCAGATCGGCAGTACCCTTACTACCGCATCCGGTTCGGAAGTTTCCATAATAAACCAGGCTTCAAATGCAAATAATGGCTTGTTTTGGCAGGTCGGCAGCTCCGCGACTCTCGGTACAAGCACCGACTTCGAAGGAAATATTGTCGCGCTCACGAGCATCACGATGCTTACCGGCGCTACAGATGATTGCGGCAGAATCTTGGCGCGCAATGGTTCAGTCACCTTGCATAACAACACCATCGGCATCGGCTGCACAGGCGAGGACGTTAGTAATGAAAGCGGCAGCGGTGGATTGAGCGGCGGCGGGTCGGGCGTTGGCGGCGGTGGTAACGCCCCTGAGCCTGGTACCTTGTTGCTTGCTGGATGCGGTATTCTCGCGCTCCTGGCCTTACGGAGAAAAATCTAGGCAAGACGTTACAGCCCCGGGGGAAATTGACCCCTGCTCATCGTGAAGTAGAGTCTCGCTGACAACAAATAAGCGGAGCGAGGCTCCCTAAGAATCACAGCCATTGCGACACGTGCTTTTTCCAAAGCGAATCCGTGCCGCGCGGCCTCAAACGTTAAACTCGGCGCGGATGAAGGGCTTGACGCCCTCGCTTCCCAGGAGTTTCAGCCAGAGCGGGCCGTTGTTGTGTTCGAGTTCCATCGCAAAAGCGAAGAACGGGCAGCAGCGGCTCTCAAACGAAACAAACTCCGCAAGCTCAGCCAGAGACAACTTTGCGCGTAGTATCCGGAAGGCATAGCCGTCGGGAAGTTCGCGTACTTCGGCGCGGGCTCCGGAGAGTTTGCGGGCTAGTTCGTTGTAACGCAGGCGCTCGGAAGCTGCAAATGCATGGACATTGCAGTAGAAGCCTGCCGATTCGGTCATAGAGCCCATGGTAGAAGTTAAAGTGGACTTTAAGTCAAGCCGGATTTTGCCAGCGAGCGGAAATCGCTCGAAGCAGCCTAGGGCGTCACTTGTTTTGGAAAAACCTGGGTGTTGAGTTGGGAAAACTCGAAACGCACGATCCATTCCGTGGGGACGTTGCTGCCGTTCATTTTTGCGGGAGCAAATTCCCAGCGGTGGGCGGCCGCTAGAGCCTGATCGGCAAAGTACCTGCTGGGCCCGGGCGAACTAAAATCCACGGAGGTAATGTTTCCGGCGGCGTCGACATTGATTTTCACGCTGACGCGGACTTTTCCGAAGATGGTGTCGCGGGCTTTCTGCGGCACGTCGGGCAGGACTTGATCGAGAATTTCGCCGGGGACAATAGCGCCTGTGGAGGAATTCGCCGAAGGTGCAGGCGTCGAAGCAGAGACAACCGGGGCGATTGAGGACGCAGCTTGCTGGACCTGCTGCTTATCGCTCGTGGTTTTTATCGCCGTCTGAGCGGGATGCTGCGGGGACGGCTTCGAGGACGGAGCGGACTTGGAGGAAGATTGCGCCTTCGATGATTTAGCCGGCGTATGTGATGGAGGCTTCGCGTTTTCTGCGGTGCTGACAGGAGCCGGACGAGATCGCGATATACGGTTCCAAAGTATAGGAACGATTACGAACAGAGCCAGCAGGATTCCCGCGGCGATGGCGGGGCGGATAAAGCGCGCGACTGGAAAACCAAGAAGCGGCGGAGGAGGAGAAACCCGCTTTTTAGATTTTGTACCGGGCCGGGGAGGAACGCCAAAGGATTGCGGGGCGTGATCGGGTACAGCCGCAGGAGCCGCCGCCGGAACCGCTGCGGCTGCGACAGCCGCGGCCGCCAAAGGCGGAGCGCTCGTAGAGGGATTCAGGCGCACGGAGATATCGGCGATAGAGCAGCGGAAGTTGGGGTCACGGCGAAGACAATCGCGCGTGATACGGCCAAACGGCGCGGGCAAAGATTTCGGAAGGATCGGATCCTCATGTCCCACGCGTTCCCAGGCAGGGACCTGCTGCGTAAGGGTTTCGACAAGCGTCATGCCGAGAGACCAAACATCGCTTGCGGGGGAAAGTCTACCGCTGCCAGCCTCCGGCGAGTCGTAAGGCAATGGTTTGCGCAACTTGGCTGTTTCGGTGTAGCGGATAAGGCTATCAGTAGAAAGTTTGATTTTGTTGCCCGCGGCCAAGATGTTGGAAGGTTTGAGGCGCCCGTGGACAAATCCCTGGCGATGGATACAGCTGAGGGCGTCCAAGACGGGCTCGAGCATGTCGCGCGTTTCCTCCGCGGTGAGGGGACGCCGCGGTACGATTTGCGAGAGATCCTCGTCGGCACATTCCATCACCAGATAGAGAAAAGAAGCGTCATCCAATTGGCAGCGGCCCATCTGAAACAGTCGAAGCAGATGAGGATGAAATAACTGCGTGGCTGCTCTCCAGTGAGACAGCTCAATTTCCGAGCTGGTTGGATCGGCGGGAATGAGTTTGATGGCGGCGCGATGAGGTTCTTGATCGGCGCGCTCGGTCAGGAAGACCGCGCTGTGTTCCGATCCCCCCAAATATTGGCGCAGCGGAAAGCGCCCCTCAATGATCTGGCCTTCCCACTGTTTCCAGGTTTCTGGCATGAGGCACCCCCACCTGACAAGTGGGCTGAGTGGTCCCCATTGTACCCGAGGAATGGGAAGGATGCTGCTGTTCGAAAGGGCAGGTGGTGTTAACGCTTACGCAAGGCTGAGCCCTTGAAGCAAGGGTCAGAGAAACGCGAAAGTTCGATTCCCAATGCCATGCCGGGCAGCGCGATGAATTTGGACTTGCTGAACAGGGGAGATAAAGACCGGGAGAAGAGGAGGGCTTTCTTCCGTTGCTCTGGTCAGGTCAGAGCAAAGTTTGCGCTACTGCAAGATCGGAGAGGTGCCCGGCACGGGAGCGCTGCCATCGGCGGTGAAGTACATAATGTTCGTTTGATCGATCAGGAAGCCCCGCTGACCCGTTCCACCAATGCTTACTGGAATGGCCGTCGTTTGTACGGTGCCGAATCCGGGGCCGGTGCAGCCTTTGTTGGGGGGAGGCACCGGAATGGGGTTTGCGCCAACATAGGTAAACGTGTATCCACCCTTCGTAAAGGTGGTGGCAGTTCCACCGGCCGAAACACCCGCCAAGACATCGTCAAGGAGCCCCGCTCCGTTCACCCCACAGTCGACAGGCGCGCCTCCCGGAGGGATCCGCAAAGAGTTTAGATCAGGGGGATAAGCGTTGCCGTAGACCATGGCATAACTGATGAGGGCAGTATTCACCGTCTGCAGAGTTGCCACTGCGGAAGATTCGTTGGCGGCCAAGCGGGAGCGGATCAAGCTGGGTATGGCGATAACCGCGATGACCAGCACTATGGCAACCACGATTAGAAGCTCGATCATTGAGAATCCCTTTTGACGGTTGCGCATTTCGATGATCTCTCCCTCGGACGCCAATTTTTGATCCTTTGGACTGTGATGCGTAATCTCAAGCACAAGGTAAGTATAGAAAGAGCGAGGGAAGAAGACCATGGAGCAGGAGTATCAATTTGAGGTAGGACAGGTGGGCCACCTTCGGATAGGACTTGGGGTGTGAGAGGTACAGGTATCTAGGAGGGCAAGGTTCCTAGTACCAAGATGAAATTTGGGAGGGTGGCAGGGAATTTATAGCATTAAACTATTGTAAATAAATGGCTTAGCTAAGACCTTGGGGTAGGGATTGGATTTCCATGGTTAATGGCTAAGAACAGTTCTTGCCGGGGAGTTTTGGAAGACTGCAAGGTACAGGTGCCCTTTGATGTTGGTACTCAAAAGGAGTGTCAAGGACAGGTCCGCCGGTGTGGAATGAAATGCGCGAATCGGCGATATGAATAAGCAACGGGAGGAGGCTTTCGCCTCCTCCCGTTGCTCTGGTCAGGTCGAGGGGAATTCGAAATTACTGCAATACCGGAGAAGTGGCGGGAAGCGGAGCGCTGCCGTCCGTGGTGAAGTATATGACGCCAGTTTCATCGATCAGGAAACCGCGCTGGCCTGTGCCGCCGATGCTGGTAGGAATCGCCGTCGTTTGCATATTGCCGAATCCGGGGCCCGTGCAGCCGATGCCGACCGGCGCCGCAGGTATAGGATTGGCGCCCACATAGGTAAATGTGTATCCACTCTTCGTAAAGGTGGCGGCGCCTCCGCCAGCAGCTAGCCCTGCCAGGACGTTGTCAACCAGGCCAGCACCGTTAGCGCCACAGTCTGGCGGCGTGCCCGCCGGAGGATTCTGCAAAGAGTTTAGGTCCGGAGGAAGGGCGTTGCCGTACGTCATGGAATAGGTGATAAATGCAGTATTCAAAGTCTGCAAAGTTGCCACTGCAGAGGCTTCGTTGGCGGCCATCCGTGACCGGAGCAAGTTGGGGATCGCGATGGCGGCGACGATCAGAATGATGGCCACGACGATCAGAAGCTCGATGAGTGAGAATCCCTTTTGACGGTTGCGCATCTCGATGATTTCTCCTTCAGACTGTATTTCTTGAACCCCGGGACTGGGGCCAATGATCTCAAGCGCAAGGTAAGTTTAGAAAGGGCAGCCGGAAATGACCATGGAGCAGGAGTGCCAATTTTGAGTAGGACAGGTTGCCATGCCGGGATAGGACTTGGGGTCCTGGAAGTACAGGTAGTTGGGGGGACAATCTTCCTAGTACCATATCGGAATTCTGGGTGTCGGAGGGCGACCAGAGGATCTAAGCTATTATAAACAAGCGTTTTAGCTGGAGCCCGCCGCAGGGAACTTTATTTCCATACCCGGAGCCGAATCGAGCCAGTTTCTGTGAGTCCTAAAACCCCAAGGCGTACAGGTCCCCGTCGGCGTTGTTCGTCAAAAGCTGAAGTAAGGACAGGTAACCCTGTGAAGTCCCGTTGAGGCCCGCCTCAAGCAAGGCCAGGTAGGGCAAACGCCAACTCCTGCAGAACCTCGACAGGTGAATTTGGGCCGTAGATTAGGGAGCCTGCCGCTTGAGATAGATCGCGGCCAGAGGCGGGAGAGTGAGGGGAAGAGAATACGGCTGATTCACGTGGGGGACAGGATCGGCGCGGAGGCCGCCGAGATTGCCGACGTTCGAACCGCCGTAAATGGAGGCGTCAGTGTTGAGTATTTCGGCGTAAAAACCGGGTTGGGGGACGCCGATGAGGTAGCCTTCGCGAACGACGGGAGTTGCGTTCACGACGACGACAAGAAAATCGGCGGGATTTTTGCCACGGCGAATGAACGACAGGACGCTGTTGTCGGCGTCGTTCGCGTCCAGCCATTCGAAACCTTGCCAGTCGAAATCGACCTCATGGAGCGTGGGCTCGGCGGCGTAGAGCTTGTTGAGGTCGGTGACGAGACGCTGAACGCCTCGGTGGGAATCATGCTGGAGAAGATGCCAATCCAGGCTGTGAGCTTCGCTCCATTCTTGACGTTGGGCAAATTCCTGCCCCATGAAAAGAAGTTTTTTGCCGGGATGGGCGTACTGATACGCGAACAAGAGACGGAGGTTGGCAAATTGCTGCCAGAGATCGCCGGACATCTTGTGAAGGAGCGAGCTTTTTCCATGGACGACTTCATCGTGGGAAAACGGAAGCAAGAAATTCTCGCTAAAGGCGTAAAGGAAAGAGAAAGTGAGATTGTTGTGCTCGTACTTGCGGTGAATGGAATCGGCAGAAAAATATTTTAGTGTGTCGTGCATCCAGCCCATGTTCCATTTGAAGCTGAAACCCAGACCGCCAAGATAGGTGGGGCGAGAGACGGCGGGCCAGGAAGTGGATTCTTCGGCGATGGTGAGGGCGCCGGGAAATCGTCCATGGACGACTTCGTTCATGTGCTTAAGGAAAGCGACGGCCGGGAGATTTTCGCGGCCGCCAAATTCGTTGGGAATCCACTCACCGGGCTTGCGGGAGTAATCGAGATAGAGCATGGAAGCGACGGCGTCAACGCGGAGACCATCGAGGTGATATTTGTCGAGCCAGAAGAGAGCGTTGGAGATCAAATAGTTTTGGACTTCGTTGCGGCCGTAATTGTAGACGAGGGTCCCCCAGTCGGGATGAGCGCCCTGGCGCGGGTCGGAGTGCTCATAGAGATGGGTGCCGTCAAAATCAGCTAGGCCGTGAGTGTCGCGGGGGAAATGAGCGGGAGTCCAATCGAGGAAGACGCCGATACCGGCTTGATGACAGCGGTCGACAAACTCCATGAGCTCGGCGGGAGAACCGTGGCGGCTGGTGGCGGCGAAATAGCCGAGAGTCTGATAGCCCCAAGAACCGTCGAAGGGATGCTCCATTACCGGAAGCAGCTCGATGTGAGTGTAGCCGAGATTTTTTACATAGGGGATGAGCTGATTGGCGAGTTCGCGATACGTGAGCCAGCGATCGTGTTGCTCGGGGACGCGGCGCCAGGAACCGAGATGGACTTCGTAGATGGACATGGGGGATTCGAACCAATTTTTTTGTGAGCGCTGTTTAATCCAAAGCGCGTCATTCCATCGATGGTGGTCGAGAGAGGCGACAACGGAGCCGGTGTTCGGGCGGAGCTCGGAGCGGAAAGCGTAGGGGTCGGCCTTGAGCGGGAGAATGTTCCCATCGGGACCGATGATTTCATATTTGTAAATGGCGCCTTCCGCTAGTTCAGGGAGGAAGAGTTCCCAGATGCCGGAGGAGCCGCGGGAACGCATGGGATGAACGCGGCCGTCCCAGCGGTTGAAATCGCCGACCACACTCACGCGCGAGGCGCTAGGGGCCCAAACGGCGAAGTGAGCGCCGGCAACGCCGTCGATGGTTTTCAGATGAGCGCCGAGCTTGTTGTAGGTGTCATAGTGACGGCCTTCACCCATCAGATGAAGATCGAACTCGGTCAGCAGATAAGGAAACGCATAAGGATCATAGAGCTCGAAGGACTCGCCGGAGCGCCAGCGACCCTGAATCTTGTAGCTGCCGGGAGAAGGGGCGTCAGATTGGCCGGATGGCCAGGAGGCTTCGAAGAAGCCTTCGGGGCGGAGCGGGACGGCATCGGTGACCTTTGCGGGGGCAAGAGTTGTGCCTTCAATGACGGGAGGACGGAGAGAGATGGATGCCTCGACGGCCCCGGGGAGGAAAAATCGCACGACCCATCCGGAGGTTATGGGATGCGGGCCGAGGACGGCAAAGGGATCGGCGTTGCGTCCAGCGAGTATGGCGCCGATCTGTTTGTTCAAGCGAGAGGAGTCGTCAGAGCCCGAATGGACAGAGTATGGCGCGGCAATACCCTCTTTGGACAAGTGCATCCTCTCGAAGACGAAAGTGGACCCGCGAGGTTCATAAGGCATGAATACGCGGGAAGCTTGCGTCCCTTGAATTCTAACAGGTAGTGGGGGTGGATGCGGGCTGACGTTGAGGTCCTTCGGGTGCGACCGGTCCGGACCCGCAAGATGACACCGCGAGATTCATGTGTTGAGAACCTGGAAATAGAGAATTAGGTTTTGCGGAGGAGTTTGCAGTGACTATAATGCGCGGGGCCGTGCTATTGATGGATGGGCGGCAGGAAAATAACGACGGAAACTCGGGAGCAGAGTTGCGAACAAGGAGAAACCAAGAACTATGCGAACCTCGCGCGGACAGCGCAATTTATCGTTGCTTGCCATGATGAGCTTACTCGCCGGGATCCAGATGCAAGCGCAGGACCGCGGGCAGGCGCGGTCGATGGTGATTTCGCGGAACGGAATCGTGGCGGCGGAATCACCGCTGGCAGCACAGGCGGGCGCGCGGATCCTGGAGCATGGGGGAAACGCGGTGGACGCGGCGATAGCGACGAACGCGATGATGGGGGTGGTTTCGCCGATGATGAACGGCATCGGCGGGGACTTGTTCGCGATTGTGTACGACGCGAAAGCCAAAAAACTGTATGGATTGAACGCGAGCGGGTGGGCGCCGAAGGCGCTGACGATCGAGTACCTGCGCAAGCAGGGAATACGCGAGATGCCGCAAGAGGGAGTGAATGCGATCACCGTTCCGGGAGCGGTGGACGGCTGGCAAAAACTGGCAGAGAAATTCGGAAGGAAGAAACTAGCGGAAGACTTGGCGGCAGCGATTCGAATGGCGCAGGACGGACATCCGGTGACGGAACTGGTGGCGGCCTATTGGGCGGCGGAAGTGGACAAGTTGCGAGGCGATGAAGCAGCCGCGGCGACATATCTGATTTCGGATCGCCCACCGAAGACGGGAGAAATTTTCCGGAATCCGGATTTGGCGGGGTCTCTGAAACAGATTGCCGAGCACGGACGCGATGCGTTCTATAAAGGAGAAATCGCGGGCAAAATCCTCGAAAGCATGAAGCGTCATGGCGGAACGATGACGGCCGAGGATCTGGCGGAATATTCGAGCGAATGGGTGGAGCCGATTTCGACGACGTACCGGGATTGGACAGTCTACGAGCTGCCGCCAAACGGGCAGGGGCTTGCGGCGCTCGAGATGCTGAACATCATGGAGAAGTTTCCGCTGGGGCAGAAGGATTGGGGGTTTGGTTCGGCGAAGGTGCTGCACGCGATGATCGAAGCAAAAAAGCTGGCGTACACGGATTTGGCAAAATACATCGGCGATCCGCGCGGGCAGAAATTGCCGGTGGCGACGCTGCTTTCGAAAGAGTGGGCGGCGGAACGTGCAAAATTAATCGATCCTGACAAGGCGAACTGCGAAGTAACAGCGGGAGCTCTGCCGGGCGGAAGCGATACGACGTATCTCAGCGTAGTCGATCGCGAGGGGAACATGGTGTCGCTCATTCAGAGCAACTACTCGGGATTCGGCTCGGGGATCGTCGCGGCGGGGACGGGATTTGTGCTGCACAATCGCGGAGGGCTGTTTTCGCTCGAGCCCGGTTCTCCGAACGCGCTGGCGGGGCACAAACGGCCGAGGCACACGATCATTCCGGGATTTGCGCAGAAGGGTGAAACGCGGATGGCGTTCGGAATCATGGGGGGATGGAACCAGTCGCAGGCGCACGCGCAGCTCATAGCGAACATCGTGGATTTCAAGATGAACATTCAAGCAGCGTTGGAAGCGCCGCGGTTCACGAAATACACGTTTTCAGGATGCGATGTGATGATGGAGAACCGAATTGCGGGGAATGTGCGCAACGAGTTGACCAGCAAAGGCCATGTGATCGAAGTGTTGGGAATGTTTTCGAGCGCCGTCGGCGGAGGGCAGGTAGTGTTGCGGGATTTCGCGGCGGGGGTCAATTACGGGGCATCGGACCCGCGAAAAGACGGGCAGGCGACGCCGGAAATGCCAGGTGAGTGAAAGAGCGGGGGACTTCGCGGAAGCTGGGCCGAATTGCTCAGAGTGCAAGAAAGTTCCACTTTGTTGCGCTGGAAAGAACCTAATGTTCCCACGAATGGTGATTAACTTCACCGCTAACAAATCTAATGCTATGAAAATAAAGGGTTTAGGATTCGCGCACCTGGCTGGCAAGTTGCAGGAGCTTGTTACGGCCGGTGCATGATGGGCCCCGCAGGGCGCCCCGGGTTTCGGAGGAGTGCATGGGGTCCACTTGGGTTACGGCAACGGCTTCCCGCCTGATTATCCTCAGTGCAATCCTCTGGTGTATGGTTCCGTTCAGCCAAGGGCAGAGCGCAGAAGTATCGGGACGGTATGAATGCACGCAAGCGAAGATGGACGGAAAGCCCGTAGCGTGCACGGGAGCTCCGCTGATCCTGAAAAATGATGGGAAGTTCGAACTGCGCGGATGGGAAGGCGATTATCTAATCAACGGGCATTGGGTGGAATTATCGGATTCGGCGGTAAAGTCGCGCGCGAAAATCGAGCCGGGGCATAAGATTGTTTTCAGGTACCACGGGAAGCACGGATTCGTGGAGATGATTTACGAGCGACGGCTGGCAGAGCTGGGAAAGACCGCGCTGAGCTGAACGTTCTTGTTTCGGTCTGGGAATGAGCCTTCAGCGCGCGCAATGAAACTCTAAAACTTCTTCGTTTCGCATAAATCCCCCAAAACACACAGCAGCAGGGCTATGGCGCGGCGCCGGTTTGTCCAGCGTCGAGCGGGGCGTCGTAGGCCGCAGCGGCGATTTCGCCGAGGGCTTGTCCGGCGACTTGCTGGGCGGCTTCCGGATCGGGCGGCAGGGAGACGTGATTCACGTACGCGGCGAAGGCGAGTTTCCTGCCGCTGGCCGTGATGACGTAGCCGGCCAGGCCCTTCCCGTTGAGCATCATTCTGGCGTTGAGTTTATCCTCGGAGTTGAACGTCCCGGTTTTGGCAAAGACGTGGCCGGCACCGGGCGAGGCGGTTTGAATTTTTGCCAGGGTTCCATCCTTGCCGAGGATCGGCAAAGCCTTGAAGAAAACGGGATAGTCAGCGCGCGTGGTCCAATAGGTGAGATAGCGGCACATGAAGTCGGGGCTGAAAAGATCGGCCCAGTCGCCGCCAGCGCCGTCTCCCTGAGAGGCCGCGGAAGTATCGAGTTTGGCTTCGCGAAGAAAGTCGCGCTCGACGCCGAATCCGGCAGTGAGCGGATCTTTTGTGTCTTTAGCGACGAGCGCACCGAGAAGATATGGCCCCATGCCGGCGTGGAGATTCTGACTGACCTTGAGCGTGACTTTGATTTCTTCGGAGAGCGGAAGAGAAACGTGTTCGGCGACCTGGTTTTCCGGCGTGTAGAAACGCCGGAAAGAAGAGAAGTCCGCGGGTGCGGGTGCCTTGGGCGATTTAATTTCGATGTGAGCAGCGGCGAGAGCTTCACGGAGGACGGTTTGCGCGAACTGAGTTGGCGAAGGAACGGCGAGAGCGGTAGTGACGGGTTTAGCCACTGCGGGGACAGTACCGGAAAGAGTGACGACGACGGAGCCGTCGGGATTGGCGACAATTTCCGGTTGGTTGTTATCCGGCTTGGAGTTGGCGGCCGAGGTTGTCAGATTATTGATGAATTTGATGTAAGAGGTTTGCGGAGAAGATTGGAGAGCTACGGGATCGCCGGCTTTGGAGCCGGGCGTCGCGACGAGGTCGATCACGTTGTCATTCACAATGATCGAGGACATGACGACGTCGGTGCCGCCTTCACGGGGACCATCCGGGAAGAGGCTCGTGTCGATTAGTATGCGCCCCTCGATTTTGCGGATGCCTTTTGCGGCGGCGCCTTTGGCGAGCTCCTTAATGACCGTGAGTGGGTCGCCGGGGAGAGCGGGGCCGCCATAGGAGTGGTCTTCGTCGACAAAGGCCAGGGTTCCATCGGGCTGAATGCGATTCGAGAGATTCGGATCGCCGCTGGCAACAAGGATAAGGTCGCCCTTGAGGCGGCCTTTCGAATCGACGGGACCCGTGCGGTAGATGCGAGTGTGAAATCTGTAGTCAGCGCCGAGCTTCGCGAGGACAGTACCCTCTGTAAGAATTTTGGTGGTTGAGGCGGGGACAAACATTTTTTCAGGGTTCAGCGAGTAAATAACTTTGCCGGAGTCGGGAGAAAAGAATTCAATGCCGAAATTGGCGTGGGCGAATTCCGCGCGGCTCATCACTTTTTGAATGCGTTGCGAGAGAGAAGCTTCGGGTTGCGAGAAGGCCGGCGAGGCGCTGAAAGAAACGAGGAGCGGGGAAATCAAGAGACCGGAAAGTTGGACGCGCAGTTTAGTTTTCAAGCCGATTCCTCCGAGAAAAACGTCGGCCTCTGCCTGGGAACGCACACTTACTTTGTGGACCTCAGGAATTTACGGCGGCAAGACATCAAGCACGCCACGTTTCCTTTTCGACGGTCAGGCGGTCGATTAGGTCGCGGCGCACATGATAGCCGAGACCCGGCGACTGGGGGACACAAATCGTGCCACGTGGGGTAACTTCCACTTCCGGCTCGATGATGTCTTCGTGCCAATAGCGCTTGCTGGCGGACACGTCGCCGGGGAGGGTATAGCCGGGAAGGGAAGAGGCGGCGATGTTGTGGGCACGGCCGATGCCACATTCGAGCATGCCCCCGCACCATGCGGGAATGTTGTGACGAAGACAGAGAGCTTGAATCTCGCGGGCACTGGAGTGGCCGCCCACCCGGCCGAGCTTGATGTTGATGATCCGAGCGGCGCCCAATTCGATGGCTGCTTGCACATCGCGCGCGTGGCGGATGGATTCATCTAGGCAGAGAGGAGTCTTGATCAGCTTCTGCAGCTTCGCGTGAGAGAAAATGTCATCCCACCAGAGGGGTTGCTCCATCATCAGCAGATTGAATTCATCGAAGCGCTCCAGGTGCTCTGCGTCGTCCAGCGTGTAAGCGGAGTTTGTGTCAACGGACAGCAGGATGTTCTGGTGGGTCGCACGTACGGCGCGAACATATTCGAGGTCTTTGCCAGGTTTGATTTTCAGCTTGACGCGCTGGTAGCCCGCGGCGAGCTCAGTGGCAACTTTCTTGAGAAGTAGTTCGGGCGAGGCTTGCAGACCCAGGGAAACACCGCAGGGGATTTCCGAGCGCGTTCCACCCAGCAATTTAGCGAGGGAAACTCCTTTTTGCTGAGCCTCGATGTCCCAAAGAGCATTTTCGAGGCCCGCACGGGCCATTTCGTGACCACGAATGGAAGCAAAGAGCGAAGGCAGTTCGGTGGCGGAGCTTATATCTTTTCCGAGAAGGAGTGGCGCGAGAAAATCTCGAGCGACATGCCAGGCCGTGACGGGAGTTTCGGCATTGTAAAAAGGGCCGTCGTGGACCGTGATTTCCGACCACCCGGTTAGGCCACCGGCGAGAAGCTCGACAAGAATGACGGAACGTTCGTCGCTAATGCCAAAGCTGGTTTCGAAAGGCGCCTTGAGGCGCATCTTGAGCTTGCGGAGCGTGATCGCTTCCACGCGCATGAGACTGCCTTCCCCATCTAAAGGCGCTGCAACATATGTTGCAGAGTGATTGTTACTCTAAAGCTAGGAAGATAGATATACTTTCATGGTCTGTCAAGTGGCCTAAATATGGTGCGCCTGAAGACGGTTTGGCAGAAACATACGTTTCAATTGTGACTTTCGGGTCAGATAGCATACCAGCGGGGGCCCTTGCGCTGCTCCTCGGCCGCTTCCTTGATCACGGCCATGGTATGGGCGTGACGGTATTGTCCGCAGGCGGCGATGAGAGCATTGATGAAGGTGATAGGCGCGGTATAGGAAGCCCCGTAGGAAGTCGATTCGACGCCGGCGAGAAATATCTCATCGCATTCGTGCGCGAGGGGGGAGAGATAGGTGTCCGCGATACCCACGCAATACGCACCCTTTTCGCGCGCTTCCCTGGCGCCTTCGACGGTTTGCCGAAGACCACGGCGGAAGCTGATGGCGATGACGAGATCCCCTTTCCGGAGAGTTCGTACGAGATGCAAAACGCGTCCCGGCGAGTTCGCGGCAAAGATAGGCAGCCCGAGAATGCTGAGCTGGTAGTTCAAGTATTCGGAGAGGACGGTGGCGAGATCACCGGCCAGAATCAAGATGCGGCGCGCCTTATGAATGCGTTTGACGAGAGAAGCGAGGCGCTGCGCGTCGAGACTGTTCTTTAAACCCTGAATATTCTTCAAATCCTGCTCAAGAGAGTCGCGGACATAACCGGGCATGCTGGCATCGCGTCCTGCGTGCTGCATGGTGTCGAGTGAAGTGGCAAAGGTGATGGAAAGATCGTGGAGATGGCGCTGAAAATCACGATAACTGGGAAAGCCGAGGCCGCGGACAATGCGCACGACGGTGGCGGGGTCGGTGTGCAATCGCTTGGCCATGGAGCGAACGCTGAGGAGCACAAAATCGCGAGGATGTTCGAGGATGGGGCGGATGATTTCCTGGCGCTTGCTCGTGAGTTGGCTGATACGTTCGGTCAAATAGGGAGTCGATGAAGGTTGAGAAGTCGGTTTGTGGCCCATCGCGCGAGAGAATCGCGCAAAAAGGGGCGCGTGTCAACTTAACATCAGTGCTATGTAGCGGCTTTTTTTTCAAGGCCCGGTGCGACGACGGGTTGGAGAAAAGGCATCATGGCGCGAAGCTTAGGGCCGAGTTGTTCGACGGGATGCGATTGTTCCTTCTTGCGGGTTGCCAGAAAATTCGGGCAGCCTTTTTCGTTTTCTTCGATCCACTTTCGGGCAAAACTGCCGTCGCGGATTTCGGCCAAGATTCTGCGCATCTCCGCGCGGGTCTCTGGAGTGATGATGCGGGGCCCGGCGGAATAATCGCCCTGCTCGGCAGTATCGCTGACGGAATAGCGCATGTAGCTGAGGCCGCCCCGGTAGATGAGATCGACGATCAGCTTTAACTCGTGGAGACATTCAAAGTAAGCGACTTCGGGCTGGTAGCCGGCAGCCACGAGGGTCTCGAAACCTGCTTTGATCAATTCGCTGACGCCGCCGCAGAGAACGGCCTGTTCGCCGAAGAGATCGGTTTCCGTTTCTTCGGTGAAAGTGGTTTCGAGCACGCCAGCGCGAGTGCAGCCGAGCCCCTTGGCATAGGAAAGCGCGAGCGCTTTGGCTTTGCCGCTGGGGTCTTGTTCGACGGCGAGGAGCGCGGGTGTACCGCCGCCTTCCGTGAAGACTTCGCGGACGCGGTGGCCGGGCGCCTTGGGGGCGATCATGGAGACGTCAACGAAAGCAGGAGGCTTGATGGTGCCGAAACGAATGTTGAAGCCGTGCGCAAACATCAGGGTTTTGCCGGACCTGAGATGGGGCTCGATGGCATCGCGATAGAGTTTCGGCTGCCTGGTGTCCGGGGCAAGAATCATGATGACGTCGGCCCATGCGGCGGCTTCGGCGGGTGTGTTGACAGTAAGGCCGTCTTTCTGCGCTTTGGCGCGAGAAGGACTTTCCAGCGGGAGCCCGACACGCACAGAGACGCCACTGTCGCGAAGATTGAGCGCGTGGGCGTGCCCCTGGGAACCATAGCCGATGATGGCAACTTTTTTGGATTGGATGTGCGCCAGGTCGGCGGAATCGTCGTAATAAAGATTAGCCATGCTTGTCCTCGTTTTCTTCAGGTGATTTCCACTTCATTGGATGGGGAAACGATTGTCTGGAACTCCGCGCTCTTAGGTTGCGCGACGGGCGGGCGAAGCAAATCGCTGCCGCGGGTCATGGCGATGCGGCCCGTGCGCGCCATTTCGAGAACGCCAAAAGGGCGGAGCACCTCGAGCAGTCCGTCAATTTTGTCCACGGTGCCAGAAACCTCAATGATGAGCGATTCTGGGGCGACGTCGACGACGCGAGCACGAAAAACTTTGATTAGGTCCATCAAGTGGGGGCGTGACTGTTGGTCGGCGGCGACTTTTATCAAGGCCAGGTCGCGGTCGAGAACGGAGCGCTCCGAAATGTTTTCAGCCAGCAGGACGTCGATGAGTTTTTCGAGGCTGGCTTCGAGGCGCTGCCCGCCTTTCACATCGGTGTGGGCGACAATGGTCATGCGGGCGATCTGTTCGCTTTCCGTCGGACCGACCGTGAGGGAATCGATGTTGATGGCGAGCCGCCGCGCGAGCGACGCGACGCGGTTCAGGACGCCGGGTTTATTTTCAACGTAAGCGACGAGCGTTTGCATGCTGTCCTCTTTCCTATGGCTCAGCGGCCGTCTCGACAAGCGGGTTATTGGGCCGGCGGATCATCTCGTGCAGCGAAGCGCCCGCGGGAACCATGGGGTAAACGGAATCTTCCTGCTCCACGCGAAAATCAATGAGCACGGTTTCGGACGACTCGCGCGCGGAGCGGATGGTCGAAATCACATCGGCGCGCGAGGTGATACGCTCGCCGCGAATCCCGAAGGAATTGGCGAGGGCGGCAAAATCCGGCGCGACGAGCGGCGTGGCGACGTAACGCTTGTCGTAGAAGAATTCCTGCCACTGGCGAACCATGCCGAGATAACCGTTGTTGATGATGGCGATGTTGATCTTGATTTTTTCCTGAACGATGGTGGCGAGCTCGCTCATGGTCATCTGGAAGCCGCCATCGCCGACCACGACCCAGACTTCGGAATCGGGCTTGGCGAATTTTGCGCCGATGCCCGCGGGCAGCGCGAAGCCCATGGTGCCGAGTCCGCCGGAGGTGATGAGCGTTCGCGGCTGATTGTGATGGTAATACTGCGCTTCCCACATCTGATGCTGGCCGACGTCGGTGACGACAATGGCTTCGCCGCGCGTTTCTTTCCAGAGATCGTTGATGACATGAGCGGCGTACAGATGGCCGTTGTCGGGAAGGCTCTGAATGTCGCGGACGGCGGAATCGCCCTTGAGTTCGCGGATGTGCGCGAGCCAAGGGTCGCGGTCAGGTTGAGCAAGAAAGGGCTGCAGTTTTTCGAGGACCTCACGGGCGTCGCCGACGAGGGCGGCGTCCACCGGAACATTCTTGTTGATCTCTGCACGGTCGATTTCGATGTGAATCTTCCGCGCGCTTTTCGCGTAGGTGCGCAGATCGCCGGTGACGCGATCATCGAATCGCATACCCACGGCGATGAGCAGATCGGATTCCTGGATCGCGTGGTTGACCCAGGCTTCGCCGTGCATGCCCATCATGCCAAGGTTCATCGGATCGGAAGCAGGGAAGCAGCCGATGCCGAGAAGGGTCATGGCGACGGGGATTTCGGTTGCACGGACGAATCGCTCGAAGGCTTTCATGGCGCCGGAAAGAATGATGCCGCGCCCGGCGAGGATTATCGGACGTTTGGCCGTATTGAGCAGCTCGACAGCGCGGTCAAATTCGGCCTGACCGAAATGATTGCGTTCCCGCTTCCGTGGAAGCTGGGGTAAAGAAGCGTCCCAATCAAATTCGGCGGAAGCTTGCTGGGCGTCTTTGGTGATGTCGACGAGGACCGGACCTGGGCGTCCGGAGGAAGCGATGACGAAAGCCTCGCGAATGGTGCGGGCAATGTCACCGGCCGTGGAAACGACGACGTTGTGCTTGGTGATAGGCATGGTGATGCCGGTGATATCGATCTCTTGAAAGGCGTCGGAGCCAAGCAGTTTGCTACTCACTTGTCCCGTGATGCAGACGATGGGAGAGGAATCGAGCATAGCGGTGGCGATGCCGGTAACCATATTTGTTGCGCCGGGTCCTGAAGTGGCCATGGCCACACCGACGCCGCCGGTGGCCCGCGCGTAGCCGTCGGCCATGTGTGTCGCACCTTGCTCGTGGCGGACCAGGATGTGGTGCAACTTGGATTTGCCAAGGGCGTCGTAGACGGGAAGAATCGCGCCGCCGGGGTAACCAAAAATGTGGCGCACTCCAAGCCGCGTCAGAGACTCGCAGAGAATTTCCGCACCAGTAAGTTTCATACGGTCCTCTCTTTGTGTAACCGCGAAGCGGCCAGCCCGCCCGATCCAAATGCCGCAGGGTTGGAAAAGCTTGCAGGCACCGCGGTAATCGCGCCGATTGAAGCGGAAGAAACCAGCAACGCGTATTTGGCCATGACGCCGCGGGTGAAGCGCGGAGCGGGCGCTCTCCAGGAGGCGAGGCGCTTCTCCAATTCGGCGGCGGTCAGTTGAACGTTCAACGTGCGCTTGGGTATGTCGAAGATGATGATGTCTCCGTCGGCCAGCGCGGCAATCGGGCCGCCGTTGGCGGCTTCGGGAGCAACGTGGCCGGCCATGAGACCGTGGGTGGCGCCGGAGAAACGCCCGTCCGTGAGGAGGGCGACGCTATCACCTAGGCCGGCGCCAACGAGCGCACCGGTGACGGCGAGCATTTCGCGCATGCCGGGACCGCCCTTCGGCCCTTCATTTCGGATTACGATGACGTCACCAGGTTTGATGATGTTTTTTTCAACGGCGCTGAAAGCGGCTTCTTCGCTCTCGAAGACGCGGGCGGGGCCCCGAAATTGCTGCAAATTGTGGCCCGCGACTTTCACGACGCAACCTTCGGGGGCGAGATTGCCTTTCAAAATAACAAGGCCGCCGGTCGGTTTGAGTGGCTCTGCGAGTTTGCGGACGACTTCCTGATTCGGCGTTTCCTTGGCCGCGGAGGCCTCTTCGCCGAGCGTGCGGCCAGTTACAGTGAGGCAGCGGCCATCGAGAAGTTTGGCGTCGAGCAAACGCTTGGCGACGAGAGCGGTCCCGCCAGCGGCAAAAAGATCCGTGGCCATGAAGCGGCCACCCGGCTTGAGGTCCGCGATGATCGGCACACGCGCGCTGATGCGGTCGAAATCCTCGATGGAGAGTGGTATGCCCGCTTCGCTGGCAATCGCGAGAAGATGCAGTACTGCATTGGTGGAACCGCCAGTGGCCGCGACCCCGGCGATGGCATTTTCGATGGCTGCTTTGGTAATGATTTTCGACGGAGTGACGTCGCGCTTGAGGAGATCGACGAGCAACTCGCCGGCGAGATGTCCGGCGGCGGCCTTCGCCGGATTTGTAGCGGGAACGCTTGAGAGCCCCATGGGCGCGATGCCGAGAAATTCGCAGACGAGGGCCATGGTGTTGGCTGTGAACTGACCGCCGCAGGCGCCTGCGCCGGGGCACGCAGAACATTCGAGGGCATTGAGCTGCGCGTCGGTCATGGTGCCGCGGGCGTGCATACCGACGGCTTCGAAGACATCCTGAATGGTCACGGAATGTCCCTCAAACTGGCCGGGCGCGATGGAGCCTCCGTAGAGAATCAAGCCGGGAATATTCAGGCGCGCGAGGGCCATGACGCCGCCGGGAATGGTCTTATCGCAGCCGACGAGAACAATCAGGGCGTCGAAGAGATTTCCGCGCGTGACGAGCTCGATGGAATCGGCAATCACCTCGCGGCTTACGAGCGATGCGCGCATACCTTCCGTTCCCATGGTGATACCGTCAGAGATCGATACGGTATTGAATTCCAGGGCAGCTCCGCCCGCGGCGCGGATTCCGGCTTTGACGTGTTCGGCGAGCTCGCGTAAATGATAGTTGCAGGGACCGATTTCGATCCAAGTGTTGGCGACCCCGATTAGTGGTTTGCGAAAGTCGTCATCGCGAAGACCTGCGGAGCGGAGCATGGCACGCGCAGGCGCGCGGTGAGCGCCGTCGGTCAGCGCGCGGCTACGCGGTTTGGGCAAAGATTCGGTCACTGCAAAAATCCTCCCTGGTCGCCAAGTATTGCTTTCAAAATTGAAGGCCAAAAAACTTAGGGCCATCATCTATTTTTAGATGATGGCCCCGAAACCTCTCGGTGATTCTGAACTAGGGCGCCATCATCCGGCTCTAAAACCCCGCATGAGTACGAAAGTAATTCGTACCACGACACGGATGACATCGCCGGAGGCGAGCGCTCCCGAGCGAATCCGTTCGTCGAAGATGGCGACGCGAGACATATCGATCGCCATAGAGAATAACAGGATGACGGTTACGGGGTCAATGAGTCAAATTAATAGAAATGCTTAACAAGATAAACTGTGCTTATCATCGAAACCAGAGCTTACCGGACCACGGAGACTTCCCGGAGCCCAACTAGATAGAACACGCCGTGGCGCTTCGGGAAAGGAACGCTCCTTTCCTCCCTGGCGTGCTAGCCAACTCTCACGAAGCATCCATTCCGTCGTGGAAACATCTAAAGCGACTGAGAGAGTCTGTGCTACGTCTGGGCACATCCAGCAGATGCAGCGAGGGGGGATGGATGGGTCATGGGACAGAGGTGTTTGTCATTGGCGGCGGACCCGTGGGACTTGCGGCTGCGATCGCCATTCGTGAAAAAGGATTTGAGGTCACCGTCGCCGACGGCGTGAGGCCGCCGATTGACAAAGCATGCGGCGAAGGCCTGATGCCGGACACGATCGAGGCATTAACAAAGTTGGGAATCAGCATCGAGGAATCGTACGGGCAGGCGTTTCGCGGTTTGAAATTTATCGAGAATAGGACGAGCGTGGCGGCGGATTTTCCCAAGGCTCAAGGCATCGGAGTGCGGCGAACGATACTCCACGAAAAGATGGTGGCGCGAGCCAGCGCCTGCGGAGTTTCTCTGATGTGGAACACGCCGGTAGTTGGCGTTTGCTCGGAAGGCGTGGTGCTGACGAGTGGCATCGTTCCGGCAAAGTGGATCGTTGGAGCAGACGGCAGCAATTCGCGTGTTCGGCAATGGATGGGACTCGAGGCGCACCGGGAGCATAAGAGACGATTCGCCACGCGCCGGCACTTTCACGTTACGCCTTGGTCGGAGTATACGGAAATTTATTGGGGCCGGGACGCTCAGGCTTATGTCACCGCGGTAGGAAGGGAAGAGGTCTGCGTAGTTTTGATTTCGCGCCGGTCCGAGGCACAATTTGACAGGATCATTCAGGGATTTCCAGAACTTGCCGCGCGTTTGGAAAGAGCGGAAAGATTCGGCACGGACCGCGGCGCGGTGACGGCGATGCACAGCCTCGATCGCGTGTACAAAGATAATGTGGCTCTAATCGGGGATGCTTCTGGCGGCGTGGATGCCATCACTGGCGATGGGCTGTGCCTTGGATTTTGTCAGGCGCAAGCGCTGGCGCAAGCTATCGCAGGTGGCAAGCTTTCTGAATATCAGAAGGAGCACAGACGCCTGGGGAGGCGGCCTGCGTGGATGGCCCGCTTACTTCTTTTGCTGGACGCGCGAGAGAACCTTCGCAGGCGCGCTCTGCGCGCTTTCGCAGCTGAGCCGAAGGTGTTCGAGCGGCTGCTGGCAATCCACCTTGGGGAGACTTCGACTGCGCACGTAGCGCTGACGGGAGCGCAATTTGGTTTGGCGCTTCTCGCGGCATAACTCGATTTGAATTTCGAGAATCAAACTCCGTAGAAAAAAGCCCCAAATGACGACACGCTGCCGTATTCCCCGGGGAGACGGCGAGTCAGGCCGGCGGGAGCGCTGCATCAGATAGGGAGGCGGACGTTGGCTTCGCAGCCGCGTACATCGTCGCGATTGGTCAGCGTCAATTCGCCGCCGTGAGCTTCCGCGATCTGCCGGCTTAAGACCAGACCGATTCCCGAGCCGCCGGGTTTGGTAGTGAAGAATGGTACGAAAAGATTGGCCGTGTTCGAGATTCCCGGTCCTTCATCGCGAACCCAGACGTCCAATTGCGAGCCCTGCCGCGACCATCCGACTTCCACTCCACCGCCAGTTTCGAGCGCCGCATCCACGGCGTTGCGGATAACATTGATCAAGAGTTGCTCCAATTGATCCGCGTCGGCGGAGATGCTGACGTTCGGCCCTTCCACCACTCTTACCGAAATGCGCGTAGTCAGTTTGGCCACGCGGGCAATCCACTCGGGAACGCTGACCGGACCTAACTTGGGCTGCGGCAGACGCGCCAAACGCGCGTAAGCAGCCATGAAACGGGCCAGCGCTTCCGTCCGCGAGCGAATGATTCCGAGGCCGTCGCGAAGATCCTCAAGAATGCCCCGGTTTGGCCCTTCGTTGAGTTCCGGCAATTTCATGGCGGACTGGAGTCCGCTCTCAAGGCCCTGTGCGACAGACTGAATGGGCGCGAGCGAATTGTTGAGTTCGTGCCCGAGAACGCGAATGAGGCGCTGCCAGGCCTGGCGCTCCGCGTCGCGCAGCGTGCGGCTCAAGTCACTCAGCACGATCAGGTGATGTGGCAAGCCGCCTTGACGGAACGAGCCGCGGCGCATGCCCCAGCGTCCCGAACCGCCGGTGAAATCCAGTTCCATGGTGCGCGTGGGCTCTCCCTCAAGACAGGCCGCCAGGCCCAGTTCACCGGCCGTAAACCCCAGCAATCGTTCGGCGGGTCTTGCCAGCAGGCGCTCACCTGCGCGGTTGACGAGACGAAGTTTGGTTTCGTTGTCGAAGGTGAAGATGGCGACGTCGATCTCCTCCATCACGGTGCGCAAGAGCGCGGTCGCCTCGAGGGCCCCGAGGCGTTGCTGACGAAGAGTTTCGCTCAGCGCGTTGACTTCGGTGATAACCTCGCCCATGGCGTCTTCGCGGCCGGCGCCGCGAGCGCGTACGGAAAAATCTTCTTCACGGAGCGCAGCCAAAAGATTCGAGAGCGTTTGCAAGGAAAAAACAACGCGGTGGCGAAGAGAGAGAGCAAACCCCAGCCAGAAACCCACGATGAGTACGGTCAGAGTCCAGGCCGTGGACGACGAAAAGCTGCCAGTCCAGAGAAGAATGAGCGCTACGAAGCTGCCCGGCAGACCCGCAGCCAACGCCAAAAGCTGGAGGCGGCGCTCGTAGGTCAGCCGCATTATTCCAGACCGTATTTTTGGAGACGGCGGTAAAGCGCGCTGCGGCTCAGCCCAAGGGCCTTGGCGGCCTGGCTCACGTTATTTTCGTGGCGGCCGAGCGTGCGCTGAATAAGGTGGCGTTCGACGTCGTCCAGGCTCATTTCCTCCAGTCGCGCGTTACTTGCGGCGGCGGCCGCGCGCAAACCGAGATCCGCAGCGTGGACCAGAGTGCCCGTTGAGAGCAGCACGCCGCGCTCGACGGCGTGATCCAATTCGCGGACGTTTCCCGGCCATGGGTGCTCGCGAAGGAGTTGCGTGGCCGCGGAGTCGAACCCGGAAATCGTTTTGCGATAGCGCTGCGAGTAGCCGCGGAGAAAATGATGAGCAAGGAGCAATATGTCTTCGCGACGTTCCCGCAGCGGAGGCAGGTGGATCTCGACGGTATTCAACCGGAAGAGCAAGTCTTGCCGGAAGCGTCCTGCGGCGGCTTCGGCGGTCACATCCGCGTTGGTGGCCGCCAAAACGCGCACGTCGACGCGGCGGGTGGATGAGGAACCCACGCGCTCGAGTTCGCCCGTTTCGAGAACGCGAAGAAGCTTGGCCTGAAGATTCAACGGAACATTGGCGATTTCGTCGAGGAACAAAGTACTGCCTTCAGCGAGCTCGAAGCGGCCTACGCGGTCGGTGCGGGCATCGGTGAAGGCGCCCTTCACGTGGCCGAAAAGCTCGCTCTCAAAAATTCCTTCGGAGAGACCTCCCGCATTGACGGTGACCATCGGACGGCTGGCCCGCGAGGACAAAGCGTGCAGCGTCTGGGCTACAACCTCCTTCCCGGTGCCGTGCTCGCCGGTGATGAGGATGTTGGCATCAGAAGGGCCGACACGTCCAATCAACTCGAGAACAGGCTGCATTACAGCGGACTCAGCGATCATCGCGGGGCGCGATTCCGATCGCAGTAGGCGATTTTCGGCTTCGAGGCGCGAGGCCTTGCGGAGCGCCTGGCGCAGTTCAATCTGGGTTCGAATAATGGCGAGAAGCCGATTGTTTTCCCAGGGTTTAGGAATGAAATCGCGCGCGCCGCGGCGCATCGCTTCGACGGCAATCTCGACGCTGCTCCAGGCGGTCATGACGATCAGCGGCAAGCTGCTGTCGATCATCTGGATGCGGCTGAGAAGATCCAAGCCTTCCTGTCCGGAAGTGGTGTCGCGCGCGTAATTCAAGTCCATGAGAACGGCGTCGAACTCGCGCGACTCGATGGCCGAGAGAGCTTCCGAAGGAGATGCGACGGCGTGGATTTCATAGCCCTCTCGTTTAAGCAGGAGGCGGAGGGCGTCGCGGATGTCGGCCTGATCATCGGCAAGAAGTATGCGATGTGCGTGATTGGAAGTCGTTTTCATTCCAAGCGACAGGGCAAACCTTTTCTAAGTGCTCTCTTTAGCATAGCTGCCGGCGGTTCAATTGACAAAAAGACATTCGCTCGCACGTTGCCGGCTCATTCGTACCGCAAAGCCACAAGTGGATCGACGCGCGTGGCGCGCCGCGCGGGAAACCAGGAAGCCAAAAGCGCTACCAGGGTTAACAAGAGAGCCATGCCGGCGAAAGTAAGGGGGTCGGTGGCACTCACACCATAGAGAAGGCTCGCGAGGACTCGAGTCAGCGCAAATGCGGCGAGGAGTCCGACAACGACGCCCGCGAGAGCGAGACGCAGCCCTTCCCGAAGCACCATCGCGAGAACATCGCGTCGCGATGCGCCAAGAGCCATGCGGACACCGATCTCCTGGGTGCGTTGCGCGACGCTATAGCGCACGAGGCCGAACAGTCCCACCGCAGAGAGACTTAGCGCCATCACTGCAAAAATCGTCAGTAACGTCACCGCAGACCGGCGGGGTCCCAGAGAGAGCGCAACCCTCTCGTCCATCGTTTTGAGGTCCGAGACAGGCTGGCCGGGGTCAACCGCGTGAACGGCTTCGCGAATCGCCGCTCCCAAAGATGCAGCATCGCCGCGGGTGCGCGCCATAAGAAAAGTGGTGGTCGAGGGCGCTTGATAGAGCGGATAGTAGTACACGCCCTTGCCGGCGCCTTCGACACCTACCGAAGAGGCTTCCTCGCCGACCACTTGCGAATGGCGCACCGGGGAAACGATGCCTACAATGGTCGCCCATGGCTGATTCGTCCCGTTGCGCATGTGTTGGCCAACGGCATCCTGATTCGGCCAATAGAGTCGCGCGAGGTTTTCGTCAATCACAACGACCGGCTGGCCATCTTTGGTGTCCTGGTCGGTGAAAACACGACCGCGCAACAAGTGAATGCCCATCGTGTCGAAATACAGTGGGCTTACCTGGCGGACGTCACCGTGCGGTCCGGGATCACCCGGGGGTAAAACGCGCCCTTCGATGTTGAAGGAGGACGAACCTCCAAAACCACAGAACGGAATCGGCACAGCAGCAGCGGCAGATTCAACACCCGGTGCGGTCGCCAGATGATCCAACGCACTGCGCAGAAACGCGACCTGTTTCGCCTCAGTGTCGTATTGCCGATCGGGCAGAGCGACCGCCGCCGTCATCAAGCCGTGCGGGCGAAAGCCGATGTCCACATCGCGAAGATGCGCGAGGCTTTGTAGGAAAACGCCGGCACTGGCGAGTAGAACGAGCGCGAGTGCAAGCTCGCCCACAACCAAGAAATCGCGAAAAAGATGGCCGCCTCTGCTTCCACCTCCGGTGCCGCGGCCCTGTTGCAGGTTTTTCTGAGGATCGGTCAATGCGATCTGCCATGCTGGGGCCGCGCCAAAAATAATTGCGGAAAGACCAGCCATCACGATCGTGAAGAGAAGCACGTAACGGTCGATCGAGACGACAACGCCGGTCGCCATATTTTCCGGAGACAGCGCCAGCAAAACGCGAATCGCTCCGCCCGCGATCATTAGGGCGAAAATCATGCCCCCGGTTGCAAGGACTAAACTCTCTGTCAGCATTTGCCACGCGAGACGCCACGGCGATGCGCCGAGCGCGGTACGAATTGCGAATTCTTTCATTCGTCCGGTGGCGCGGGCCAGGAGCAACCCGGCGACGTTGGAGCAGGCGATGAGAAGGACGAAGCCGACCGCGCCGAGGAGAATGAACAAAGGCGTGCGCAAGTCGCCGTAGACGAAGGTCGTGAACGGAACAACGAAGATGGCCCAGCCCGAACTCTTCGGGTACCCCTGGGCGCGGGGATCATCGGCAATCTGTTGGGTCATCAGCGCCAGGTAAGCCGCGGCGTTTGAAAAGTTCACGCCTTCTTGCAGCCGGGCGACACACAAATAGTTCTCGTTAAAAATGTTGTCCAAAACAAAAGCGTCCGCCTTAAGTCCCATCGGGACCCATAGATCGGTCGGATTTGGCCACTGGAATTCCGGACCCATCACGCCAATGACTCTGTAGGACTGCTGATTTAATTGAATGCTTCGCTCGATGATGCCGGGGTCGCCGCCGAAGAAAGACTTCCAGGAATCGTAAGACAGCACGACTTCGTGGTTGGCGTTTGGCTGATCCTCTTCCGGCGTGAAGACGCGTCCCAGCATAGGCCGGGCTTCGAAGACGTCAAACCATTGCGAGGAGACTTGAGCGCCACGCAGCCGCTGAGGCCAATCGCCTCCTGTATAGTTGAAACTTCCCGGGTTTTCGATCGCCGAAGCCGCGAACACCTGCTTATTATCACGGACGAAAGCAAAGTCTGGCGCCGAGATAACGATGTTCTTCAGATTGAGTTTTTCATAACGGACGCGAACCGCCGCCAGCCGGTCCGGATGGGCGACGCCGTGGGGATGGAGAAGAAGGCTGTTAATGACACTGAAAATGGCCGTATTGGCGCCAATGCCGATGGCCAGAGTCAGGATGGCGACGAGAGTGAAGCCCGGGTTCTTCGCCAACGTGCGAATCGCAAAACGAAAGTCCTGAAAAAGGCTCCTCATCGGATTATCCTCCGCGAGACCCAGACTTCGCCGAAGCCGCCGGGGCCACCGATTTACCCCGCCTGAGCGGCAGCCGTGGTTTCGCTGACGATCCAGCCGTCCTTTAATTGAATAACGCGATTACTATAGGCGGCGTTTCTCTCCGAATGCGTAACCTGGATGATGGTTGTGCCCGCGTCGTTCAGTCTCCTAAAGAGCTGCATGATCTCCTCGCCCTGGGCAGAGTGCAGATTGCCGGTGGGTTCGTCGGCGAGGATGAGCTTGGGATTCTGAATGACGGCGCGGGCGACGCCCACAAGCTGCTGCTGTCCGCCGGAAAGCTGATTGGGGAAAAGATCCTTCTTGCCGACGATGTTGAACTTATCAAGCGCGTCACACACAAGGCTGGCGCGTTCCTTGCTCGGAACGTTCTTATAGGAGAGCGGAATCTCGAGGTTTTCAAAGACCGTCAGGTTGTCAATCAAGTGGTAGCTTTGAAAAACAAAGCCGATGTTGGCCTTGTGAAGCTCATTGCGTTTTTTTACGTTCAATTTGTGAACGGGCTGTTCGAGGAAGTAGAACTCTCCGGTCCATGCTCCGTCGAGCATGCCGATGATGCTCAGGAGAGTGGACTTTCCGGCGCCCGAAGGCCCCATGATGGTGACGAACTCGCCTTGGTTGATATCGAGGTTGATGCGGCGGAGAAGGAAGAATTTGTTCGGGCCCGCTTCGATTGCTTTTTCGAGATTACGCAGCTGAATCAGTGGTTCCACAATATCTCCCTATCCTGGGGAATTTTCCTGGAGCGTTCCGGCGCATACGGAGGTCAGCAGCGATAGACCGCTCCCGCGCTTCCCGGCTCAATATATTAGCGCGATCAGCTGGTAATAGTTCCCAGGCATTCGGACGGAGATCCAACATAGCCTGCGGCAAAGGAATGACGAATAGCCTCCGCAATCGCTCGAGCAGTCCTGGACTCCCTCGGGCCGGATCCGCCCTCGGACCGGTGCTGTTTCAGGCGTGTGCTTCCTGGGTTTCTTCCACTACGCGACCGTCAAAGAGATGAATAGTGCGCTCGGCGAAATTGGCGTAGCGCTGGTCGTGCGTAACCATGCAGATGGTCGCGCCATTGCGGTGCAGGTCGCGGAGCAATTCCATCACCGCCTCGCCATTCTTCGAGTCCAAGTTACCTGTCGGCTCGTCGGCCATCAGGATCAGGGGATCGCCAACGAGCGCGCGGGCAACCGCGACGCGCTGCTGCTGACCGCCCGAGAGTTGCGAGGGGTAATGGCGCAACCGATGGGCCATGCCCACGCGTTCGAGGGCGTGCTGAACCTTTTGCTTGCGCTCGGCGCTGCCGGTGCCACGATAGGTTAGCGGAAGCTCGACGTTTTCGTAGACGGTCAGGTCGCCGATAAGGTTGAAGGCCTGGAAGATGAAGCCGATCTCCCGGTTGCGGATGCGCGTCCTCTCGCTGAGCGTGAGCTCCGCGACCGGCTGCCCATTCAACCAGTATTGCCCGGAGGTCGGTGAATCCAGCAGCCCAAGAATGGAGAGCAGCGTTGACTTGCCGCAGCCCGAAGGCCCAGCAATCGAGAAGTACTGCCCCTTCTTGATTTCCAGATGGATTTCCGACAGTGCGTGCGTCTCCACCTCGTCGGTGTAGAACACCTTTTTCACTCCCTCGAGCTTGATCAATGTGTCGTTTGCTTCCGCCATGTCATCTCCTTAGCCTTCAAAGTTCGCAAAGTGAAACTCGATCCATTTCGTGCATTGCCCCGACCTGCTCCAAACTCACACAAGCTCGTCTAGCTCTCCGGTCCCTGAGACCACCTGTCCTTGCTTTGGCGGCGTGCGGTGCACTGGAATATAGCACGGCCCGCAGGGCCTTACTGATAGCAACGCAAATAGAGCCCTTAATGTTCCCGGCCCCTCGATTACCAAACCGCGGTTGCCCCGCTCTGTAAGTGGCAGCATCATCTGCCCTCATTCATACCTCAGGGCTACGATCGGATCGACGCGGGTGGCCCGGCGCGCCGGCAAGTAACATGCGCAGAGCGCCACGACCGCGATTAGCACCACATCCAGCACATAGATAAGTGGATCCCGTGCTTTCACGCCGAAGAGCAGCGATTCGCTCAGGTGAGCCAAGCCATAGGCCAGCGGCAAACCAACCACTGCTCCGGCAAGGACCATATAGCCCACTTCCCGCAAGACCAGAAGTCGGACATGGCTTCTCTCGGCTCCCAAGGCTATGCGAATGCCGATTTCGCGCGTGCGCTGGAGCACCAGGTAGGCCAGCACGCCATAGATTCCCAGAGCCGCGAGAAAAGCGGCCAGAAGCCCGAAACTTGCCGAAAGGGTCGCAACCATCCGCTCGGCGAACAGGTCTTGGTCGACAACGTTCTCAAAACTCTTTACGTCGTAAACCGGTAAATTGGCGTCCATCTGCCGGACCACATCGCGCAAAGTCGAGGAAAGCGGCAAGGGATCTTGTTGCGTGCGCACGTAAAAGGTGACGCCAAAAAGGCGTTTCCTCTGCGCGTAGGGAAGGAAGATATAGGGACGATTCTCATCGCGGACGTGCGTTTGTTTCGCATCTTTTACGACTCCGACGATCTCGATGTCCGGAGCGACTTTCCCTCCCCCAAAGGCGAACCGTTCACCGATTGGGTTTCGATTAGGAAAGAAAATTTTGGTCATCGATTCGCTTACCACAGCGACCTTCGCGCTTTTGGCTGAGTCTCCATTGTTCAAATCACGCCCGGAGAGCAGGGGAACGCCCAGAGTAGAAAAGTATCCCGGGCTGATAGCGTCATAATTGACGTGGGGATGTTCTTCAGAGGCTTGGGGATTGCTCGCCACCGTGATATTGGCGCCCATGTCATCGCCCGTGAGCGTGGGAATTTCCGAAATTCCTTCACCGCGGACACCGGGTATCGCGGTGATGCGATCTCGCAACTGATCGATCAGCGCGATGGTGCGCGAAATATCATAGCCATTTAGATCTGGTTGAAGGGAAAACGTGATTACGTTTTCGGTTTGCAGGCCGAGATTCTGCTTCCGCAGATTCCAAAGCGTCCGCGTGTAGAGGCACGCTCCCGCCAGCAGCAGCATGGTGAAGGCCACCTGCCCTGCGACGAGGGTCTTGCGGAAGTGCACGTGAGACATTCCAAGGGATGACGTCGAGCCTTGATCTTTCAGCGTTTGAGTGACGCCCGCGCGAGTGACCCGCCATGCCGGGATCAATGCGAAAAGTAGTCCTGAGAGAAGCGTCGCCCCGGCAGCAAAAGCGAGAACAGTGGCATCCAGCCGCGCGCTGAGCCCGTGAATCGATGCGTCCGACCCGACCGTGGGGATGAGAATGTTCATGAGCCAGGAGCCAAGCAGCAAGCCGAGGGCGCCCCCCGCAAAAGCACAAAGGAAACTTTCCGACATCAACTGCCGGAACATCCGCCCCCGGCTCGCGCCGAGCGCGGCGCGGATGGCAAATTCGCGTTGCCTGGCGGCCCCTTGCGCCAGCAGGAGATTTGCAACGTTGGTGCACGCGATGAGCAGGACAAGCACAACCATGACGAAAAGGGCCGTCAACGGAGTGCCCGAGTCGCGCTGCAGTGTGGTGCGTCCTCGCGAGCCCGGCGCAAGCGTCATCTGTTGATTCACGAACTCTTTGCGCTTTTGCTCGTTAAAACTCGTGATCTTGCGCGATTGTTCTTCAAGCAGCGGATGGTACGCCGCGTTGATGCCTAGCTGCGCCTTGGCGATCGATTCTCCAGGTTTCAGGCGTGCAAGGATCGCCATCCAATAATCGTTCCAGTCCTCGAGGCCGTTGTCTCCCGGTCTCATCTGTCCCTTCATCATGAGAGGAACAAATACGTCCGGCGTCTGCCCTACCTGAATGCCGGTGAAACCCGATTGCGCGACCCCCACGATGGTGAGTTCCGTATTGTTTACCAGGAGCGTTTGATTCAGAACGCCGGGATCCCCTCCGAAGCGCCGGGTCCAATACTGGTGACTCAGGACCACCACCGGCTGCGCCCCCGGTGTGCGGTCGTCTTGTAAGGAAAATACCCGGCCGAGCACCGGCTGAACACCTAGAACTTCAAAATAATTCCCGGAGACCAATTCGCCGGAGCCACGCTCTGTCTGTCCGTGACTGGCGATGCTTGCCGAGAATGCGAAGCGCCCTATCATGCCCGAGAAAACGGAATTGTTATCCCGGAGCGCTTTGTACATGGGAAAGGAAAAAGATTCCGCATCGTCGCCGTCAGTCCAAACATGACCCGTCTTGGGCCCTGCCGAGCGAAGAACGACCAGCTCACTCGGATTTTTCACCGGCAATTGGCGCAACAACACCTGCTGCAACAGGGAGAAGATGGCCGTGTTCGCGCCGATGCCGAGCGCCAGTGTCAGGATGGCAATCGACGTGAAGCCGAGGTTTTTCCCGAGCATGCGCAAGCCGTAGCGCAGATCTTGCCAGAGTGCGTGCAAGCATGCCTCCCGACGTGGCACAGAATTCATTCTGTGCGCTTTCTTCTCTTTGACCTTATTTAGACGACGAACACCGTAAAAAATCTTATTTCCGTTTGCCGATTTCTGGCAGCGCCTACTTCAGACGAATGCGGTCGAAATTGTCCACCTGCGACATGTCAGACAGAATCACTTTGTCTCCGACTTGCAGTCCGGACAAGACTTCCATCGTAGTTACCGAACTGCGGCCCAGCTTCACGTTGACGCGCACGGCTTCGCTGCCATCGTTGATGATCTTGAACAGGCCGATGGTGCTGTCGGCTTGTCCGTGCACCGGACGCCCGACATACATCACATCCTTCAGATTCTCGAGCGTGATCGTGCCGTCCACGCTTAGGTCCGCCCTTGCGCCTTGAGGTAGCGGATTGTCGATGGCCACGTCGACCGTAACGGTTCCATTCACGACGGAAGGATCGATGCGCGAGACATGGCCTTCAACTACCCCATTTCGCGTGTCAACCGTAGCCTTCTGCCCGATGGCGACATCCTTTGCCTGAGTTTCCGCGATCTTGATTTCTGCCTTCAATTTCTTGGGATCCGCCACCCGCGCCAGGTTTGTGCCGGGGGTCACGTGTTGGCCGACTTCCACTGGCACAAGCTGCAATACGCCATTGATGCCCGCGCGAACGTGCAGCGCATCCAACTGGCTCTTTTTCAGTTGATAGAGGGCTTTCTGTTCATCGATTTTTGCCTGCTGCGCGGCCAGCCGCGCCTTCGCGGAGTCCGCCGTGATTTTCGTCCGTTCGCCCTCGAGCTGCACGCGAATCGCAAGCTGCTGCACTCTTACTCGGGACAACTTCTCCGTGACATCCGCCGCGAGACCTTCCTTATACAGTTTCTCGTCCACATCGTGTTGGATCTTCGATTGTTCGTAATCGCTCCGCACTCCCGCTTCTAGCGCTTTCTGGTTCATTAGATCGCTATCGACCTGCACCCTAAGATTTGCGTAGTCCGCTTCCGCGCCTTTGAGCTGGAATTCCGCGTCAAGCGTCTCTCGCTGCAAAGTTGGGTCGCTCAGTTCCATGATGATGGAATCTGGTTTGACGACAGCTCCCGGACGCAATACCCAGCGGTCCACGCGCGAATCCGTCTGCGCCGGGATCCACCGAATGTCCTCGGGGACAAGCGTTCCCAAGCCGCGAACTTCGCGCAACATGGGCCCTCGCTTCACCGTGTCCGGCCAAATCGTCGCGGCATCAACGGTCGGCGCCGCAGGGCGCAAGCGAGACAACCCCACGGTCACGCCGGCGATCAGGATCAAGGCGACCAGTCCGTACGCAATTCGGCGTATTTTCTTGGCTCTTGCGTTTGATGGGCGTTGGATATCCATGGCTTGTTCAGTATATAGGATGGCAAACCGCCTTCCGAACGTTTTATGGCTGGATACGGCTTGTTTTCAGTGACTTATCGATGCCGAATCGCGAGCGGATGGTCAGCAGATGACCGTGCATGGGATTCCCCGTCCCATAATCGAACAGTGGCAATACACCTCTCCGTTTCAGTCGCATCGCATTTGTGGACAGCGAGCCGAGCTTGTGATTCAATCTCCGTACCCACCCACTGCTTTTTGGTGACTCCCACTCCATGTCGCAATTCGACATTTTCAAGGTGCAGCCTGAGGGCAGCCTTCATTGGCTGGCGGCGGCAGCAAGTATGGAGACTGCCGAGGGGCGTGTTAGAAGGCTTCCGCCAGGAAACTATGTCATCATCGCCGACCAACATCCGCCAAAAAGAATTTCAATCAAGTCGCCAGCCAAACAGATAGTTTTTCAGATCGGCTACGATGACGACAGGGGGTCGACCGCGAGGGAAACGCTGTTCAGAAGTTTCGGCCATGAGGTCATTTCGGTTGCGGACAACGACGCTGCAAAGCGCGCGCTTGCTTCGATTCCCAACGTCGATGTATTTATCCTCGGGCATACCGCGTCCGAGCAAACCCAAAAAGACATGATCGATTGGCTGAAGGTGAGTTTTCCTAAGGCCAAGATCGTTGCACTGATTCCGTCCGCCACTCCCCAGTTGTTATGTGCCGATTACAATGTACCGCAGTGTGATTGGGCCGCATGGGTTTCTCTATTCGCCACAAGTTGACGCCACGAATTTGACACTCCCCGGCCGGGTGTCGCAACCCGAGGCTCTTTCATCCAGAAGCGCGAATTTTGAAAAACCATGAAGCGAAAGCTACAGTCGTGGCGAATGCAATCCAGAACCAATACTCACGTATGGGCAGGACAGCCGTCATGTAGGTTTGTTTTCCGGTCGTCACCAGATACCCAAACTTGACGCCAATGAAAATCAGGAATTCCAAAATAACCACCGCAAGGCCGGTTGAAATGCCTTTCAATGTCCACATCTCCATTCTCCTTGGGGAAGAAGGAAGGCAACCCCCAGCTTGGGTTGCCTTCCTTTCTACTTTAGCACCCTCCTCTACCCTCTTCATCGGCTGCCCCATCCTCGCCTGCTCCATCCTCGCCTGCCCCGACCTCTATCGGGGCGCGTGGCGTTTACCCCCACCGGGTCGGGGCAAGGGTGGGACTTTGACTTTGCTTCCCGCCGCGCTTCGTTGCCCCCTCTTGCTCCATCCCGCTTGTTTACCCTACCTGCCCGCCGTGTTTTGGGAGGGCTCACCCTGTTTACCCCGATCTTCGAGGGGAGCGAAGTCGAAGGGAGCCGCCTCGCGAAGGGAGCGAAGTCGAACGGGGATCTGCTTCGTGCTCCTTTTGGTGGAAGCCCCTGACCTTCAGTCAGGGGAGCGGCGCCCTTGGGCGTCGCGCAACGCGACGTCACTCAGACGTGGGCTTCAGCCCCGGTCATAAGCTCGCGCCTGCCCCATCCCTTGCCTGCCCTCTCCCGGAATCGTGCCCGCCGCCTGCCATTTCCGTTTCTCTGGCGTGCGGCAAAACACGTTTTGGTCTCGCGACAAGCGCGGTGTATGCCTCCCGCACGCTTCGTCGGGGCGAGCATCGAAAAATGACCTGCACGTCTTCCATGCTCCGAGCCACCCGTCCAGTAGTTCTGAAAACAAAAACGAAAATCATCATCCACTGGTTTTCCCCCCGTCGGAAATGTTCCAGGAACGGTACTGGCCCCGTTTATGCTATGAGCACCTAGCATTTCGTAAAACCACATCACAACCGACGCCACTACCATAATCGAGGAAAGCGGGTCAACGATTCGACGAAGGTAGGAGGAATCATGGGGCTATCTGATGAACTGAAAACTCTCCAAGACCTCCATGAAAAAGGGAATCTCACAGACCAAGAATTTGCCGCCGCTAAAGCAGCGACACTCCAGAAGCACGGGAGCGAGCCTACTTCAAGCTTCAGGCTAGGCCGATTCATCGGCGCACGGCTTATTCCTATCCTGATCTTGGTCGCGCTCGTCTGGTACTTTGTACGAATCAACTACGGAAGCAAGGCAACAAACCAAATGATCGCTACCGCCGTGCACGCGCCTATCGAAGTGAAAAATGAAGTCGAAAATGTTCCGGCTTCGTCTTGGAAAGCGGTGGCACTGAATCTTCCTTATTCTGGAACGGTGAACGTTAACCTACAGGTTGTGCGCGGGAATCCGGTTGACGTGTTTCTTACTACGTCAGACCAATTAGAGGCGATGAAAAAGGAACAATGGAGTCAGATCAGAGTCTACGCAGATTTCAATGCGTCAAAAACAACAACCTACCAGCGAAGCGCACAGTTAGGGCAGGGAGCTTACTACCTCGTTATGCGCGATACCTCACTAGGAATTCTGTCTTCTTCGGCTTCCGATATTTCCGTGAAAGTGCAACTGAATCCGTGAGCTAACTGCGCCGAACAATTAATTCAACGCTGTTCGCCATTGAAACGGCTGGACGACGGGGAATACAATGATGAATGAGGTTCCCACCATGATTCGCAATGACGTACTGCACTGGTTCTTTCTCGGCTTTGGCCTTGAATCGCCCGATGGCCGGGACATCGGGCGTTCCACAAACATCACACAATTGTGGTTGAACGCGAAAGATAAGTGCTTCGATTGCGAGACGAAAGAAGTGCTTGATGCCCTCTACACTTTGCTGAGAGAGCACGCCGAATTAGCCAAGTTCGTTCCCGTCGGCGGGGGATTTCAGTCCGTTAGCTTCGAGCGGGTGCGCAACACCAGCGGCTGGACAGACTTCCTGATGACTGGCTACTTCAATATCAAAGTGCTCCCCGAAGGAAGGGTTCACTTCCAGAGGCTTTCCGAGCAGTTACGACGAGAGCTTCCTTCCCCGGAACGGCCAACGAATCCCATCGGCTTCGTGGCCCCACCTCCGACGAGGTGAGAGCCGCCTTGGAATCCCGCTTGCAAGAATGCAAGGAGAAAACTGTCCATGCCGGACGATACGATACTGTGTTGGCGCTCAAAACTCACGGCCACCGGCCATGTTACAGTGGCCGACTATAAGACTTGGGCGGCAGACGGTGAGAAGGGGAAGAAGAAGATCGCGCAGCTTTTGGCCTACCGTCTCACGGAGCGGTATGTGGACCCAGTGACTCACCTTGAGCCTCGGTGGAAGAGCGGGTTTTCGATCATGGCTGTTTCGTGCCTCCTCATTGAAACCTTGGAGACCTTCTGCCAAGGGTGGGAGTCCACCGAACCGACAAAGAGCCAGCCGGGAAAGAGCAAACACGCCTTTCAGCTCTTTTTCTCTCACCAGCGGCAATTCAAGCAGTTCCAAAGCCATGCCGCGGCATTCTGGAAGCACGTGCGGTGTGGGATTCTTCATCAAGGAGAAACTACAGGAGGTTGGATTGTTGGCAGGAAAGGCCCTCTGTTCGACAAGAACGATCTTGAAGTTAACGCAACGAAATTCCATAGTTTGCTCACCCAAGCCATCACGGATTACTCTCATCAGTTGCAAAAAGAACCCTTGTCTGCCGATATCTGGCAGAAGTTCAAAACGAAAATGAACGCAATCATTAAGAACTGCGAGCCGTGAAAGGCGCCGTTGAAGTTGAAGAACAAGCGAAAAAGGCTCATACAGTGAAGAAGCGTGTGAGGAATGCCGATTTCCTTCGAACGACTAGCGACAGCGATGTAGCCATCGTTCGAAGCTTGATCGAACGATCCAGGGATACAGAGTTCTTCATTGACCGCAGAGTTCGCAACGTAGCCCAGCCGCCACCCGAGTTTTCATGCGACGAATTCTGGCGGGTGTTGCTAGGGTGCTTGCTCACAACACAACAACCATCCACAAAGGGTAGCCGCGTAGATCTTTTTCTTACCCCAATCACATTTCCGTTGGCGCTCGATGCCTGTAGGAATGAACCATCAATTCGGCGATTCGTTTTGAAGGCTATAAAGAGTTTCGGCGGCATACGATTCCCACCCACCATATCTAGACGAGCAGCAGAGAACTGGAAACGTTTGAACAGGGGGCTTTGGAAAGAAGCTGAAGAATGGTTCGAGCTTCTCAAGGGGCAGCGGTCACGAGAGCGGCAGAAAGGGGATCAAATCCTGGAGCGAGAGGCAGCGCATTGGGCAGATGCCAGTTTTGCTGGTCTCGGGCCAAAGCAGAGTCGAAATCTTTGGCAATGGTTGGGCCTGACGCGATATGAAATTCCCCTTGATAGCCGCGTGACGAGTTGGGTGAATCACAACCTTGCGACGAAGATTGATGTAGAGCGGCTCGGCCAACTCAGCTACTACGAATCAGCGTTGGACTGTGTCCAAGCGATTTGTGAAAAGGCTGAGGTGCTGCCTTGCGAACTGGATGCGGCAGCTTTTGATCATGAAAATGTTGGGTTTGGAAACGGGAAATCTCGGCAGACTACCGAGCCAGCCTTCATCAACGCATACGGACAGATCACGATTCGCAACACGGGGCTGCCGGGAACCGACCACAATCAGTACGTGTACCAACTTGGGTGTTCAAAGTGCGGCCATATCTACGGTGCAAACGGCAGCGATTTACATGAACGCAAGTGTCCCATGTGCCAACGTGGAAGACCTGGTATAGATTTTGGGCAGGAGAAGCGGATCGGCTCCGGCTAGGATATTTCGAGGGAGCCGTGGCAATGGTCGCCTCCCCCTCCGCCCACGCGCTGCAAAGCACGAGGGAATATTCGCCTTATGTTGCCCGGAGAACAGCAGGGGCGTGTGGCCGCACTTTCCCAGGCGGGTGGAGCACCCTTAATGCCTTGAGACGATCCTGGGTGCCGCACCCTTTGGGTTTTGTTTTTCAAAGGGTGCGGGTTTAGAGTCAACCGTAACGAGCTCGGTGAGTTCGATAGCCCGGGGCTGGACAAAACACGCACCTCCGCTACTTCCCGTAGCGCATCGCAGTAAACCCTTCCCGCCCGCTCAGTTACGGCGTTTCATCTCATTCGAACGATACCACTACAACAATTCCCTTGACAGTAAAACCATTTTGTGATAGGCTTTCTTATGGTTTGGTCGTCGTCCGCGCAGGGCAATCGCCCCTACGCTTCCCCGGCCCGCCTGACCGTTTATAAATTAGTTACCCAAAGCTCCCCAAACGTCGTTTTCTGCTCCTTTTCTTTTCAATCACTTGCGCACTCTTTTGCAGGAGCGGATTCGACAACTCCTTTACAATCAGTTCGTACCGCACTCTTTGCAGAAAACACCGGGGGTGGGTACTCCCCCCATTTTCTGCCCTTTCTTTTCAACATCTTGTCGACTCTTGCAGATCCTACCTGCACAAGATTTTCGCAGAGTCGTCACCCGCAAGACCGATCCTTCACCTCACGTACAGGAGATTCGACGCTGTGGAGGTTGCGCTTCGCTTTTCACGGATCACAGAGCACCGGTCACGGGCCACCTTTCTTTCCGAGTTATGTTTCTCTGTAAACCCTTTAGAAGCAACACTTACAGATCGCCTGGAACTGTTCATTCCAAAAGACTTACGGCAACACTAAGTTATTTAGAATCAACACTTACAGAAAACCCGGGGGTGGGGGCTATTACGGTTAACCAAAATCCGAGATGCTCAAAGATGACGCAACGCAAACCTGGTAATTGCTTCCAACGTGAGCTCGCACTGGCCGCGGTGGGGCGAGTGCCCGCAATCAGACAGGATGAGCTCCTCGGTATTTGGAATGCGGGCCTTGATCGCTCTGACTTGCTGGACGGTGCCGTACTCGTCGTTTTCGCCCTGAATGACCAGCACCGGGCAGGTGATGGCCTCGAGATACTCTTCAATATTCCACGAACGAAAACGCGGGTCGAGCCAAATGTCGTTCCAACCCCAAAACGCTTCATCAACGTGGTCATGATGACGCCCGAGTTTCTTGGGCAAATCCGTTGTTTGGTAGGTCGTTTTCATCTTGGCGATGCTTTCGACGCTCAGATCCTCGACAAAAACGTGAGGCGCCTCCAGGATCAGCGCCTTAACCTCTTCCGGAAACGAGCCGGCATAAATAAGCGCAATCGACCCACCATCGCTATGTCCCAGCAAAATCGGTTCCTGGATCTTGAATTTTTGGAGAAGAGCGGGGAGCACCACCTGCGCTTCGTAGTGCATGAAGTCCACGGTCCGTTTCTCCTTGAGACGTTCGGACTTGCCATGTCCGTACCGCGAGTACACCAGCACTCCGCAGCCGGTCGCCGCGGCAATTTGCTCTGGAAAATCCTTCCACATCGACACGGATCCCAGCCCTTCGTGCAGCATCACGATAGTTGTTTCTTGGGTAGTAGCCGGGAAGGAGAGCGTCTCAAGTCTTCTCCCTTCAACGATTACGTCGCTCGAGGATGTGCGCAATTCGGCCAAGCTACGCCCTCGGGACTTCAGCATGCGGCGCATTTGCCGCCTGCTGCAAAACATTGCGCCGGATTTTGCCCGTCGCCGTTTTCGGCAACTCATCCAGAAACTCGATCCAGCGCGGATACTTGTACGGCGCAAGCCGCGCTTTCACAAAATCCTTCAGCTCGATCACCAATTCGGATCGTGCCGCGACTCCCGGCTTCAAAACCACATAGGCTTTGGGTTTTACAAGCGCGTTCTCGTCCATGGCACCAACCACTGCTGCTTCCAAAACGGCTTCATGTGAAACCAGGGCGGATTCGACCTCCGTGGGCGAGACCCACAGTCCGCTCACTTTTAACATTTCATCGGAGCGCCCGCAGTAAACGTAATCTCCGTCGGGAGTTTGCCGGAAGCGGTCTCCCGTTTTCACCCACTCACCGACAAATGTACTCGCCGTTTTCTCCGGCTTATTCCAATAGCTTGCCGCCGCGCTTGGCCCGGAGACGTACAGGTCGCCCATCTCTCCCGGTTGAACTTCGCCGCCCTTTTCATCGAGAAGGCGCACCCTGTATCCCGGAACGGGCTTGCCAGTCGTGCCATAGCGGCAGGCGCCCGGACGGTTTGAGAGGAACATGTGCAACATTTCCGTCGAGCCGATCCCATCGAGGACCTCAACACCTGTTCGTGCCGTCCACTTGCGCCCGACTTCTTCCGGAAGCGCTTCTCCGGCCGAAACGCACATCCGGAGGCGCAGTTCTTCCCGCTTCGGAAGATCTTCGCAGACAAGCAGGGAGCTAAATAATGTAGGAACTCCGCAGAAAATCGTGGGCTGGTGCTTTCGGAGGATTTCGCAGACGGTCTTGGGCAAGGCGCGGCTTGATTGAAGAACTGCCGTCGCCCCGACCGCCAGGGGAAAAGAAAGCGCGTTTCCCAAACCATAAGCAAAGAAAAGTTTGGGCGCGGAGAACATCACGTCATCCTCGCGCATCCCGAGCACGCCCTGGCCAAATGATTCCGCCGTGCGCACCAAGCTGATTTGGCGGTGCATCGCTCCTTTGGGTTCTCCAGTCGAGCCGGAAGAGTAGAGCCAGAAGCAAACATCGTCCGGCCGCGCGAGGACTGCCTGTGCCGAAGAGCTGGCGGCTTTCATTAAGTCGTCGAGTTGGGGAAAGGCGTTTGAAGTCTGACCGGAGACGATGATAAAACCGTTCCACTCTGAGATTCTTACCGCTTCGAGGATGCGCGGCAAAACCAGTTCAGTAACAAGAATCGCGCGTGGCTGGCTGTCCCGGAGGATCACCGCAACATCCTGCGGCTGGAAAAGCGTGTTGATGGGGATGGGCACAATCCCCGCTTTGATGGCCCCCAGAAAGCAAGCAGGGAAGTCGATCGTATCGAGCAGGAAAAGAATGATGCGCTGGCCGCTTTCAATTCCGGCTCCTCTTAGTGCATTCGCGCAGCGGTCCACCCTCTCCGCAAGTTCGGCGTAGCTGTAGCTTCCTGCCTCATCGATATACGCAATTTTCTTCCCGCGTCCCGCGCGAAGGTTTCGCTCGACAAGATCCTGAGCGGCGTTGTAGCGCGCCTGCTGCTCTCCCGATATTTCCGTTTTCATTTCTTGAGCCCTACGGACTGCGTCGATTTGCGATTCATTTCAACCATAAGTTAGAAAAGCTCTTCGCCACCGTTCAAAGATCTTGTTCCGTCCTGCTAAGATGGCAGCATGAGCCCGTTTGAAACTCTCAGTCTGGTCCTCGGAGCTGGTTTTTCTTCTGGCTTGAATTTATACGCCACCGCGGCCACTCTGGGTTTGCTTCAGCGATTCGGAATTATCCATCTCCCCGCCCAGCTTGAGATTCTTGCGCATCCCTGGGTCCTCGGAATCGCCGGAGCACTTTACATTCTGGAATTCTTTGCGGACAAAATACCCTATGTCGATACGATCTGGGATCTGATCCACACCTTTATTCGCCCGCCCGCTGCGGCTTTGCTTGCTTTCGCTGCCGCGGGAGCCGCGCCGCCAGAGTGGCGTTGGGGCGCCGCGCTGCTCGCCGGCGGAGTTGCGCTCACTTCTCACGGGACGAAAGCCAGCGCAAGGGCCGCGGTCAACACAAGTCCCGAACCCTTCAGCAATTGGGTGCTGAGTTTCGGAGAAGATCTCCTGGCGGTCTGGCTGACCTGGATGGGCACGGCCCATCCATTGGCTACCACCGTCATCGTTGTCGCGCTCACTACACTTTCCATTTTTCTGTTTTTCTATCTCTTTCGCTTTTTGCGAGCCGCGCTTCAACGGCTTCTCGCCGCCTGACGACTTGGCTTATTTCAAATACGCCGCCAGCCAATCCAAAAATGTTTTGTACCAGAACTGGCTGTTCTGGGGTTTCAGAACCCAGTGACCTTCATCGGGGAAGATTACGAGTTTCGAAGGCACGCCCTGCCGCTGTAACG
>Ga0207133_1001_pt1 | contig 103458 bp, 89 predicted proteins | sample Alteio_BWMinHeat_11_FD_153537 | JGI IMG/M metagenome (GOLD analysis project Ga0207133, IMG submission 153537) | Enriched cells from forest soil in Barre Woods Harvard Forest LTER site, Petersham, Massachusetts, United States -... | ecosystem: Environmental > Terrestrial > Soil > Temperate forest >... | reverse complement strand
ATGAGTGATTAAAACAGGGACAGCGCCTTTGGCTGAGATCGTTAAAAAATCTGCACCCGACTGTGTTTTTCTGGTTTTAAAGTCCACGGATTCAAATTCGCAATCTAGGCCGATTTCATGAATAATAATTCGTACGGCGAGTGAGCAAGCCCCTTTTGAATAATACAACTTCATAAGAACCCCTGATTTTTATAGTACCAGGGCACCCACAAGGGATGCCCCTACCAAATAACAACAAAAAATGATGTGATTATTTTAATTCTTGTAAAACTTGTGAAGTGATATCTAATTTGTTATTCACAAAAATAGTATCTGTGCGCTGCTGAATAAGATCATAATTCCCGCCTTGTGCAATTTTATTAATAACGCTGACAAATTTAGCCATAAATGTTTGCATACCTTGATCTTTTGCAATCGCTAAATCTCTTTGTAAAGACGCCGTGAGAATTTGTACATTCGCTTGATCGGAAATAATTTTATTTTGCATTTTGCTACGTTGATCTGGACTCATGGTCGTATTCATGTTGAGTTGATTAGTTTCGTCATCTAATTGTTTTTTAGCATTGATAATATCATCTTGACGGGGTTTAAATTTTGCAATTAGACCATTATTAATTGAGACCATAAGAGGTGCTTTTTGTAAAACCGCATTCATATCAACAATGCCTATTTTGAGCTCTGCATAAGCCGTACTGACAAAAGAAGTTAATAAAAGAACAAAAAGAATAGATATCCACTTTTTCATAAAATTCTCTCCTTAGGGGTTAGGATCATCGCAAATTTAAGTATAACGCTTATCAAATTTTTTAAAAAGCGATGATTCTCTTCTTAGGATTTTTTAGATGAAATAAAAGGCGCGCGCGATAATAAATAGCGTAATCGACAATAAATAATAATCGCGCCACTTAAAATTCCAAATGTTAAGCCCCACCAGACGCCACTTGCTTGTAAGTGCAAAACAAAACCCAGTAAATAGGCCGAGGGGAGACCGAGTAACCAAAAACTTACAAATGAGGCATACATTGGAAAACGTGTATCTTTGAGTCCTCGCAATGCCCCAAAACCCATAATGCGAAAATTATCAATAAGCATGAGCACCGCACTGATTGACAACAAAAGTGATGCGCTACGCAACAATGCCATATTGTTAGGATCATGAATATTAAAATCAAGCTGTATAAAAAAATGAGGATAAAAATAAAATCCAGATGCAACCACTGCCGTGCAGATAACGCTTATTAAAATCCCAACTTTAATGGCAAAGTGGATGCCTGATAATTTTAATTCGCCCATCACATGTCCCACGCGCACGGTTAAAGCTTGCGACATTGCAAAAGTAATAGTGATTGCAAATCCTAAATATTGCATCACAATTTGATGCGCCGCCAAAGGCGTTGTGCCAAATTGTGCAATCCAAAATGTGGCCACCGTAAATGTGCTAACTTCAATAACATGCATAAATCCCATCGGTAATCCAATCCGGATTAATTCTTTCATGCGAGAAAAATGAAGCGTTCCTATTTTCTTAAAAATGCCATATGACTGATATTGTTTTGCATGCCATAAATAACAAAGTATACCAATGGCAGTCGCGGTATAAGTCACGGCAAATCCATAGCCAACGCCGGCTATACCGCATGCGGGTAGCCCCCCTTTTCCGAAAATCAAAAAGTAAATTAAAGGTATTTCGATGGGCACCACTATAAAACTAATATGCAAAACGATTTTTGCACGACCCACACCCGCTAAAAATTGTTCGGTAATAATAAGAGTAATCAACCCCGGAATGGTCCATAGCAATGCAAACATATATTGCGATGCTAATTTTAAAACGGCGGGCGGTTGCGAACTCCACTGTAAAAAAAGAGGCATACAGAGCAAAATTAAAATAATGAAGACACAAACAACAAGCCCTAGTAAAAAAGATTGTCCCATGGTTTCGCTAATCGCTTGATGATCCTTCGCGCCATATTGATGAGAAATAAGAACACTGACTGAATTTAACATTCCAAAAAAAAGAACCGACAATGCCAACCAAATCATCGTCACAAGAACACTGGCCGCCAATGCATCTTTGCCAAGATGCGAAACCATCGCGGTACCAATAAAACTACTCAATGCATAGATTAATTGCGACGCAACGAGCGGAATGCTCAATGAGAGATTTTTTTTAATTTCATGTTTAACAGAATAACGCTCAGGAAAAATAACGGACATAAACAACTCGCTGGAAAATAATTAATTTTTGTATGACTTAAAAAAAATTTAAGTGGTCTATAAAAATTTAGCGGAGTTGAAATATTCTCATTGCAGTCATGCCTCGATTAGATTGTGCAATTCTACCATAAAACAGTACGAAGAGCATAATATTTTTTCTATTTTTTTCTATTTTTTTCTATTTAGGAATTTTTTATTATAAATTTCGGGGAATCGATATCGTATTATTTGATGCATTGGGCAATATTATGCATAATTGTGCCTTGCAGTTGGATAAACATAATACAACAGGATTACGGACACACATGTTATTTAAAAAAATCCGCGCACCATTTTTCTTAAAACAAGGGCTTATAGTGCTTGGATTATTATGGTTTTCGCATTGTTCAATTACTTTTGCAGAAAATAATATTCAACACAAAACACAAGAAAGCCTACATAAACACGGTGCTACAAAAAAAATATCCCCTAAAAAAAATAACACCAAAAATTCGCATCTTGCCAAAACAAAAAAGCTTAATCACGCTAATAAAAAAAATCTTAAATCTAAAAAACACTTCAAATCTGTGCCTAAAACCTACGCCCATCTGAATCGTCATTTAGAGGCATCTTGTTCAAAAGCATTTGAATTGACAAACACCTCGACGAGTTTAACAGGCTCAATCGAACAGCATTTAGTTAATTTTGTGCATACTGTTGTCGCCACTTTGCATTATAGTGCTTATAAATTGGGGGGCACGCATTTTGATGTTTCACGGGGCGTCTACATTGTCGATTGCTCGGATTATGTTAATCATTTGCTGCAATTTGTGTATCCTGATGCTTATTCAGATTTATTAGATTCGATTGGATCAGATAAACCGACATCGCAACTTTATTATAATTTTTTTAGTGGGCTTTCTGAAGATCCTAATCACTATTGGACTAAATTAGACGATCCCGAAAAATTGCAAGCAGGCGATATTATTGTGTTTCGCAATAAAGCGCGCGGACATGTCATGGTGGTGATGGATAAACCCATTCATGATAATGATGTATTGTTAGTCCGTATTACGGATTCTGCGCCGAGTGCGCATAGTGAAGATACGCGTACGCCTAACGACTCTGGCATTGGAATTGGCACCCTTCTTCTTAAAGTCAATTCACACACAAGGCATCTTGCTGCATATGCCTGGAAAGAAGGCGCGCATTGGGAGAGTCATGTCAATTTTGCGATGGCGCGACCGTTGGATGTGGGTTGATCAAGATTGTTAACATTCTCCCGCCTAAAAATGGGCGGGAGAAACAAGTCAGTATAAAGACAAATTATATTTTTGCGGGACGACGACCACGGCGTGATTTTGCTTTTTTAACAGCCGTTCCTTTTTTCTTCGTGGTTTTTTTCACTTTTTTGACAGAGATTTTTTCTTCGGCTTGTAATTTCTTTAGCTGTTTGATCATTTGTTCTAATTGTGTTGCTGTTTTCCTAATTTCTGCAAATAATTTTTTAATTGCAGAACGTGTATCCGTCGTTTTCTTCATCTTCATTTTTTTCATTGTCTTCCTTCAATAATAATTTAAAAAACAATTGTGCCACAAAAAATGGCATAACAAAATATATTAAAGTTAAACTAATCAGGTTACTATAAAAAATAAAGAATCTATTTTTTAAAAAATTTCAAAATAATAAGGACGGGAATATTATGATATTTATTGGCATTGCAATTCCTGCTTTTATTCTTGCTATTTTATTTGGGATCTTGCTGCTAACTTATGTTGAACAAGGTGTCAAAACACCACGGTTACTCACGCATACGCATGGGGCCTGTGCAATCATCGGTTTGATCTCTGTTATTCTTGCCGCGTTTCAATTTCCCTTACTCTGGGGAAGCGCTATTATTTTCATGTTGGCGGCATCCGGTGGGTTGTATTTGATTACACATGATCTCAGAGGCAAAAAAGTACCTAAAAAAATCGCTAACTATCATGCACTCTTGGCAGGGTTAGGTTTTGTAGTGTTGATTCTTTCACTCTTTGCTGCTTTACATAAGTGATAAATAGAGAAAATATTAATTTATGGAAAAATTAACTATAATCAATTTTTGAGTTTTTATAGAAAATAGGGTTTTTTTGTGAAAAAATTATTTCGTACTAAATCCGTTAGTCATGGAGAAAACCCTGAATTACGGCGTTGCTTAACCGCATTTGATCTCACTATGCTTGGGATTGGTGCAATCATTGGTGCGGGTATTTTCGTATTAACAGGTATTGCGGCTGCCACACAAGCAGGACCGGCTATCGTTTTCTCCTATTTATTAGCGGGTCTTGCATGTGGATTCGCTGCGCTTTCTTATGCAGAATTAGCCTCTTGTTTTGGTGGATGTGGTGGCGCGTATGGATATGCCTATGCTGGGATTGGAGAACTTTTTGCTTGGATGATTGGTTGGGATTTATTATTGGAATATGGCATGGATGCCTCAACGGTTTCCATTGGCTGGTCTGGTTATTTGCAAAATGCATTGCATGCTATCGGAATCTCACTTCCAGCAAGTTTAACAGTTGATCCTTTTAATGGCGGCATTGTCAATTTACCGGCTGTTATTATTATTTTTTTTCTAGCTGGCGTTCTCTCTTTTGGTGTGAAAGAAAGTGCACGTTTTAATGAAATCATTGTGTATATCAAATTAACCGTCATTGCGATCTTTCTGGGCATCGGTGTCTTTTATTTTAATCCTGCCAATTGGCATCCTTTTCTGCCCTTTGGACCCCAAGGAATTGTGAATGGTGCAGGGCTTATCTTCTTTGCTTATATCGGGTTTGATGCTGTTTCAACAGCAGGGGAGGAAACGATTAATCCACAACGCAATCTCCCGATTGGTATTATTCTTTCTTTGGTAATTTGTACCGTGATTTATATTGCAGTCGCCACTGTTTTGACAGGCATTGCTTATTATCCTACGCTCAATATCAGTTCTCCTGTTGCAACGACGTTATTACGATTAGGATATCGTTTTTCATCTGAAATTGTCGCAATCGGTGCGATTGCAGGATTAACAACGGCTATTTTAGCCATGTATTATGGGTTTACGCGCGTATTTTTAGCGATGTCGCGCGATGGTTTATTGCCAAAGAAATTTATTAAAATTCATGCAAAGAGTCAAACCCCTCGTCGTTTGATTTGGATGAGTGGCACACTGATGGCGATAACAGCCGGATTTTTTCCAATCAATGAAATTGCTAATTTAGTTAATATTGGGACGTTAGCAGCATTCATTGCGGTTTGCGGTAGTGTGATTACACTGCGATATACTCGACCTGATTTACCTAGACCTTTTAAGACGTTCAGCCCTCTTGTTCCCTTGCTGGGTATTTTATTATGCTTTTACTTAATTAGCAGTTTACCGCATACGACATGGATGAGCTTTGGCATTTGGACAAGCATTGGATGTGTCATTTATTTTTTATATGGGCGCATGAATAGTTTAATGGCAAATCCCATCACAACTTAGATAATTATATTAGACTTTTTCCAGCCGTCTCACGAACAAAGAAAAAGGCGACTAATCCTGTCACCATAGCACACGCTACAATGTAGTAAGCTGGAATTAATAAAATATGGGTTTTATTAATCAGCGCTTCGCATATCAATGGCGTAGTTCCACCAAAAATTGCGACTCCTAAATTATATCCAAAAGATAAACCCGTATAACGAGCCGGTGGTGGAAAATTTTCAACAACTGCAATCGAAGTTGTCGCTTGTTCTAAAGAACTTGCAATCGTAAATAATGCGATAACAAATACAAATCCGATAATATAATAATTATGTAATAAAAAATAAAATCCTGGAATAGTAATTAAAGTTATTAATATAGCATTAAACAATAACATTTTTCGTCTCCCAAAATAATCGCAAAGCATACCGCTCAAGGGGACTAAGATAATCATTGTACCAATAAAAAATGTCATCCAACTGGTTGCTTTTGAGAGAGAAAAATGTAGATTTTGTGTTAGAAAAGTTGTCATATAAATAAAACATAAATAATAAAACGTACTCCCCATACACACTAACCCTATCGTACGTAACATTTGGGGAAGATTATTTTTAAATACCATTCGAATAGGATTTTTGACCAATAATTTTTTTTCTTTTAGATAATTAAATACATTTGTTTCTTGTAATTGTAAGCGAGTAAAATAGACGAACAAACATACTATGCCACTTAGAATATAAGGAATGCGCCAACCCCATTTTTCAAAATCAATATCCGTAAAAAAATAACTGCTTGCTGCGCTGATTGCCGAAGCCAATAAAATACCCATATTGGCGCCCGTTCCCGCAAGTGATGCGACTAATCCACGATGTTGATTAGGGGCTGTTTCAGTTAAATAAATAATACTTCCACTAAACTCACCACCCAAGCTGATTCCCTGCCAAACACGAATCAGGGTTAAAAAAATAGGGGCCCAAATACCCACCACCGCATACGTCGGTAAGAAACCAATCAGTAAAGTAGGAACAGAAATCATGAGAATCGATAAACGTAATGATCTCACCCTTCCCTCACGGTCTCCAAGAAACCCAAATAATAATGCGCCGATTGGCCTGCATAAGAAACCTAATGCAAACACACTAAAAACCGTAATTAAGGCTATATGTGGATCATAATTAGGGAAAAACAAGCGTGAAAATAATGGCGAATAGATAGCAAATAATCCAAAGTCATACCATTCAAGAATATTTCCAATACTACCACCCAGAATCGATTTAAGTCGCATTTTTAACCTATACTATAAAGATAAGCTGATGAAGCTTTTTATTTTGAGGGGACTATTATCACACAGATTCATTTTTTCAACAAAAAGCGGGGAAAGTGTCGTGGAAAAACCTAATGAAAAGACTGCTCAAATTGAAAAAGCTTTGGAATTCGCTTTAGAGAAAAACGAATTTATTATTAACTATCAACCTGTTTTTGATTTGCATAAAAAAAAATGGGCCAGTGTTGAAGCATTATTAAACTGGAAACACACCTCTTTAGGCCAAATACAGCCCGATATTTTTATCCCTCTCGCTGAGAAAAATGATTTAATTATTCCAATTGGTTATTGGGTGTTAAAAACTGTTTGCCAACAAATCGCTAAATGGGGCCCCACTATCCAACATGATTTCAAACTACTCGTCAATGTTTCACCCTCCCAATTACGCAATGATTTATTTGTATTTTTGACAGATCTTTTAGAAATCACAAAAATTCCAGCGCATTCATTAGAATTAGAAATTACAGAATCTGCTATGATTACAGACGCTCAAGAATCTAACACGACCATAAATAAAATAAAAAAAATGGGAATTCGTTTAGCGATTGATGATTTTGGAACAGGCTTTTCTTGTTTCAGTCGTCTTCGAAATTTTCCTATTGATTCTCTCAAAATTGATAAATCGTTTATCCATGAAGTAACAACTAATCCCAGTGACGCTATTATCGTCCGCACAATGATTCGATTGGGAAAAGAATTAGGCTTAAATGTCATCGCAGAAGGCGTCGAAAATGAAGAACAATTTCAATTTCTTATTGATAATGATTGTCCGCAAGCACAAGGTTTTTATTTATGTGAACCGAAAAATGGTGAGGATATTACTGAATTTTTTCGTAAGATATAGATAGGAAAAATATTTTTGTATTTCTGATCTTTCGCAACTTATCACGAAAGACCAGAAATATGTTTTATCAATCACGCTTCTTTTTTAAAAAAGAAAACATAAACTAAGTAAACAGCACTTAAGCCGATTAAAATATATAATAATCGTGCTAATAACGACGTATCGCCACCTAAAATTAACCCTATAATATTGATGCTTTTACTCAAGCCAATGACACCCCAATCAACGCCACCCACCAACACCAAAATGAATGCGACCCATTCCCATTTTCCGAACTGTTTCATGTTTTAGCTCCTTCTAAATGACATGCAAGAGTTATAACCCATGTTAGCATAACATATTCTAATTCTATTATCCTAGCTCCTAAAATCTCTTTAAATACCGTAAGATTTCAGCAGTTGCAAAAAACGCTTTCCTTCTTCGCTATAGTCTTCCTGACAATAGGATCTCACATAATTTTGTAGAATAGGCGCGTATTGTGGCAATAAAAGCACCGGTAAAATGGCCTCTCGACGTTCTTTATTTTTAGATGTATCTTCAATACAGCATTGAAACAAAATAGCCGAAAGAATTTCTGCTTTTGAAGCTTTACGAATCGAATCGGCTTCATGAAAACTTTGAATACAAAAATTTAATGCACGATCTTTATTCCATTCTCGCCACTGATGGAAAAAATCCAGTGATAAACTTTTATAGCGCGCAATATTAGGCTGAAAATCTTCCGCATTTGAAAACAATAAAAAAAATAAAACGGGGACACATGCCTCGACATTAGCCCATGAACAATTTCCGCTAATTTGTGCAGCTACTTTTAATTCTGTGATAGGTTGCAAGGCTAATAAATCAGGGAATTCTTGATTGATAAAAAAACTGGTTTGTTTTTCAAAAATTAAATTCTTAACTAATTCGATAGACCATTTTTCAGGATGGGTTATTTGATAAATAACAACATTATCATACAGTCGACTTTCTTCGCGACGATCGCATTTGACAAGAATGTTCGCGAATTTTATAAACGTAATGGCATGACCCTCATATCCAATGGGAATAATTAAGGGTTCTTGTTGAATAAATGCATTGATTTCAGTTTCATATCGTTGAGTATCAACTCGATATTGCTGGTATTTAATAAGCTGAGCTGCGCGATACATAACATCAATAATCACTTGGGTTAATTGTCCATAACGACGAATTTGTCGGCCTGCAAAGTGTGCTTTATATTGCGCGAGAGATTCTGTTATCATCGCCAGCGTCACTTCTAAATAGAATCCTTCAAAATCGACTTCAACAAATTGATTATCTGGCGAAATAATTGTCGCTGTGCCCACTAATTCAAATAAATGACCTAGGAATTTGGTGTTAATAAAATCTTGTGCAAAATCAAGATTCGCTCCCGCTTTAATTAATAATTTTTTTAACACACTCTGTTGTCGCAGCAGTGGCATCACTAAAACAGGTTGGCCTGATAAATTATAGGCGTTAGGATTAGCGCCTTTTCTTAATAATACTTCACATAAACTCACATTTTCATTTTCTGTAGCCCAGTGAAGAGGAGTGCTACCAACGCTATCTTGCATGTTAACATCGGCACCATACTCAATGAGTAATGTTGCAATTTTAATATTATCTGCAATGGCGGCTTCTATAAGAGGGGTAAAACCATATTCATCAATTTGATTAAGATTGATCCCTTCGCGCAAAATATCTTGCACGTAATAAATATTTTCTTGAATAATCGCATCTGCTAACGACAACATAATAATTCTTTATGCTCCGCGCGGTCTTGGTTTAGGATGAAATTTAGGGGCATTGCGATGCACAAAACGATTTTCTAATTTATCGCGCATTTCTAAATTAGTTTCCGCATCAAATTCGGTTGGGTTATTGTTATTTTGCCTATCAATGACGCCAAATTGTGCTTTATCCTTGAGAATAGGATGAGGTACAAATTTTCCAATACCGCCTTCGCGAATACCGAGTGCTTGGCGATAACCTGCAACGAGGTGAAGTTTGCCTTCTTTTAATGCTTCACGTTCTTTTCGAGTTAGCTTTTGTTTGTCAACGCGTTCTTTATGGACATCACGATGAACAATCAATAAACGTCTTATTTCTGAAGGCGGCAACGCATCATCACGAGGTGGAATTGATGCGGCATCTTGAAATTTGTAGTGTATTTTTCCGCCGACGCCGCCTCCTGCCGTGCCGGTACCTTCTTCTTCATCTTTATTATGAATCGTCATGAGAACCCTTTTTCAATTAATTTAAGACTTCCGATTGCATATAATCTGGAATGATACATGGCCATTGATATTGCTCTTCAATTTTTTCTTTCAATGAAAGCGCTGCCTCAGGTTCACCGTGAGTAATAAATACTTTACGTGGATGATGATTAAAATTCGATAACCACCCGAGAATTTCTTCATAATCTGCATGGGCAGACATATTACTTAAGACTTGCACTTCGGCATTCACTGGAATTTTTTCGCCAAATACTTTAATTTCTTTTTTGCCATTCGTTATATCGGCGCCTCGCGTGCCGGACGCTTGATAACCCGCAAAAACAATTGTATTTTTCGGATCTTGGGCGAAAACACGAATATGATGCAACACACGTCCCCCCTCAAGCATGCCACTCGCCGAAATAATAATTTTAGGTGTTGTGACCAAATCCAGTGCTTGGGATTCTTCGCGTGAATTAATATACGTTGCCACTTCACATACTTTTTGTGAGAGATCTGAATCTAAGCGGTGCAACTCTGTATATTTACGAAATATTCCCGTCGCATCTTTTGCCATTGGACTGTCTAAATAAATAGGCACAGTTGGAATGCGTTTTTTAGAAATTAATTGATACATGCAATATAACAAATGCTGCGCACGCCCGACAGCAAACGCAGGAATCACAATCGTACCGCCACGCTCGACCGTACGGTTAATAATATCGCACAGTTCATCAATGGGATCTATTTTATGATGCAATCTATTTCCATAGGTTGACTCTAGAATTAAATAATCAGCGGCTTGCATCACAGAGGGAGCATGCATGATGGGATCATTGGGACGACCTAAATCTCCTGAAAATAAAACCGTTGTCCCATAATTTTTAACTTGAATAAAAGAAGCTCCTAAAATATGTCCGGCGGGAATTAATGACATATAAGTTTCTTCACCTAATTTTATTTGTTTACGAAACTCAATCGCATGAAGTTGCAAAAGTGAGCGCTCCGCATCTTCACGCGTATAAAGTGGGATCGCTGGTTTATGTTTGCTGAGTCCATGCTTATTCATAAATTTTGCTTCTTCCTCTTGTAAATAACCGCTATCGGGAAGTAAGATCGCGCATAAATCTTTTGTCGCTTGCGAACAATATATTTTTCCAGTAAATCCATTTTTTATTAATACGGGTAAATATCCCGTATGATCAATATGGGCATGTGTTAAAATCACTGCATGAATTTCTTTGGGATCAATCGGAAATTTTGTCCAGTTACGTAATCGTAATTCTTTTAAGCCTTGAAATAATCCGCAATCGACTAAAATTTTTTTATTCTCAATACTTAATAAAAATTTAGAACCCGTGACCGTATTCGTTGCGCCTAAAAACGTTAATCGCATGATTTATCCTTGTTTTTGTTTATCAAGTGCCGCTATTAATTCTGGTAAAATTTTAAAAAGATCCCCGACTAATCCATAATCTGCTATTTCAAAAATCGGAGCATCAGAATCGCTATTAATCGCAACAATATATTTACTGTCTTTCATGCCCGCTAAATGTTGAATCGCACCCGAAATGCCTATCGCAATATATAAATCAGGTGCAACCACTTTACCTGTTTGTCCAACTTGATAATCATTGGGAGCAAATCCTGCATCGACCGCCGCACGAGAGGCTCCCACTGCAGCACCCAAACAATCGGCGAGTGATTCTAGTAATTTAAAATTATCTGCGCTTTTTAATCCGCGTCCCCCGGATACAATAACGCGAGCGTTTGTTAATTCGGGTCGTGATGAAACAGTCAGTTCTTGCGTTTTAAATTGCGATATTGTATTAGGAAAAAGAGTAGAAATTTTTTCAACGACAATCTCATGCTTATTTTCAGTGACAGACGTCTTCGAAAATGCAGTCCCGCGAATGGTTAATAATTTGATTGGGTCTTCTGATTTCACGGTTGCAATTGCATTTCCCGCATAAATAGGGCGCATAAATGTATCTGGAGAAAGAATTTTAATAACATCTCCCACCATCGCAACATCCAATAATGCGGCCACACGGGGCAATAAATTTTTTCCGTAAGTCGTCGCGCCCATTAAAATAGCCTGATAATTCGCGCCGACCGCTTTGATTAAAGGCGCCGTATTTTCAGCCAGTTGATGTTGATATTCCGGCGCGTCTGCAATCCAAATTTTTCGAAATGGCAGTACTTTTGCATTTTCAACAACGGTCTGGCAATGATCCCCTATGATTAACAGATCGATTTCATTTCCTAATTGTTGGGCGGCCGTAAAAATATGAAAATTAATTGGTTTGAAAATGCGATTATCATGCTCAGCAATGATTAATATTGTCATTCAATCACCCGTGCTTCGTGTTTTAATTTTTCGATTAGTTCTGTAACAGTTGCAACTTTCGTGCCTGCTGGATGTTTTTCAGGCGCAGTCACTTTTAATGTTTTAATATGCGGTTGTAAATTGATATCCCATTCTTGAACTTTTATTATTTCAATAGATTTTCGTTTTGCTTGTACGATACTCGGTAATGAAATATAACGGGGTTCATTGAGACGCAAATCGGTTGTCACAACAGCAGGCAAAGTGAGTAATAAAGTTTCTAGACCACCATCGATTTCACGTGTCACTGTCGCTGAATTATTTTGAATATCAAGTTTGGATGCGAACGTTCCTTGTGGCCAATTTAATAATCCAGCGAGCATTTGTCCGACTTGATTATGATCCGTATCGATCGCTTGTTTACCGAGAATCACAAGTTGTGGAGATTCTTTCTGAACCACTATTTTCAGTAATTTCGCTGCAGCGAGCGGTTGAATCTCACTCTCTGTTTCCAATAAAAGCGCACGATCTGCGCCCATCGCCAACGCCGTGCGCAAAATTTCTTGACTTTGTTCTGTGCCAATTGAAACCGCAATTACTTCTTTTGCGAGACCTTTTTCTTTTAATCTCACCGCTTCTTCCACTGCGATTTCATCAAATGGATTCATTGACATTTTGACATGGGCCGTTTCAACGCCGCTTTGATCTGATTTGATTTGAATACGGACCGTATAATCAATCACTCGTTTAACAGCCACAAGAATTTTCATAGCGTTACCTTCCATTCCTTGTTTTGCTAAAGATAATTTGTGTAGTATCTATAATCCAGGATTATTTCATTTTTTTCGAATTATTATCTTTGAAGATTTTTAAGAGGCAAGCAGAATGGACATAAAAAATAAGGCTGCCATCGTCAGCGGCGGTGCATCAGGTATGGGTGCTGAAACAGCTAAAATGCTAAGTGAGGCAGGGGCAAAAGTGGCTATTTTTGATCTTAATTTTGAAGCTGCAGAAAAAATTGCGGCGGATATCCAAGGAATTGCCATTGCGTGTGATGTAACACAAGCTAAAAGTGTCGAAATAGCTATCGAAAAAGCGCGCGCTCGACATGGCGCTGCGCGTATCTGCATCAATTGCGCGGGTGTTGTAAAGAGTAAACGCATGGTTGGCAAAGAAGGACCTATGCCGCTTGATGAATTTCGAGAGGTGATAGAAATTAATCTTATCGGTACGTTTAACCTCATGCGTCTTGCCGCCGCAGATATGATCAATTTATCCCCTCTTAATGAGTCTGACGAACGGGGCATTATTATTAATACAGCATCGATTGCAGGATTTGAAGGACAAATCGGACAAACTGCCTACAGCGCATCAAAAGGCGGCGTGATTAGTTTAACCCTACCCGCCGCACGTGAACTCGCGCAATTTGGCATTCGAGTCAATACCATTGCACCGGGTTTAGTGGACACACCTATGTTTGAAAAACTCTCTGCTGAGGCGCGAAAGGCATTAATTAGCACTATTCCATTTCCAAAACGATTAGCATTACCAAGCGAATATGCCAAATTAGCATTGCATATTATTGACAATGCAATGATCAATGGCGAAGTGATTCGAATCGATGGCGCTTTGCGTCTGCAACCAAAATAAGGTATTTTACTTATCATTGCATGTTATACGGTTATTGTATGAAAATAGTGACAATAAACGATTAATTAGGATTTAATTCATCACGTTATGTCTATCACTGCGAAGTTGAAACACTATTTGATTGGTGATCCACTCAATCCATTCAGCCCGAATATCTTGCGACATATCTCTCTGGTGGCTTTTCTTGCCTGGATTGGTTTAGGGGCAGATGGATTATCTTCTTCTTGTTATGGTCCCGAACAAACATTTATTGCACTTGGAACGCATACTCATCTTGCTTTATATATTGCATTTGCAACTGCAATTACCGTCTTTGTGATTTCAATTGGTTACAACCAAGTCATTGAACTTTTTCCGAGCGGTGGCGGAGGTTACAAAGTTGCAACACAATTATTAGGACCCTATGTCGGCTTGGTCTCAGGTGCCGCGCTTTTGATTGACTATGTGCTCACGATTGCAGTCTCTACTGCCAGTGGCATGGATGCATTTTTTAGTATGCTACCGACGAATTTATTACCTTATAAATTATTGGCCGAAGTGGGCATCATTATTTTTCTATCTGTTATCAATTTACGTGGAATGAAAGAATCGATTAAATTGCTGTTGCCCGTTTTTTTAGGATTTTTTATCACGCATGTTGTTTTAATTATTTATGGCATTACAAGCAATAGTAAAGGATTAGTGGGTCTCCTCCCAGGTACATTTCATGAAACTAAAAATTTAGCTGCCGTCATCGGTTGGCTGCCTTTATTGGCGCTGATGTTACACGCCTATTCATTGGGGGGCGGTACTTATACGGGTCTTGAAGCAGTGTCAAACAACGTCAATCGTTTGAGCGAACCGCGTGTGACGACGGGAAAATGGACCATGTTTTATATGGCGACTTCGTTAAGTTTCACTGCGGGTGGGATTATTTTATTGTACTTACTGTGGCAGGCCCAACCTATCGCGAATCAAACACTTAATGCGGTTGTATTTCATTCTATCTTGGGTAATTCCTGGTTTGGACAAATCACACTCGTGATTACCCTTCTTTTAGAAGCAGCTCTTTTGTTTGTGGGTGCGAATACCGGTTTTTTAGCGGGTCCCAGTGTATTGGCCAATATGGCAGTCGATAGTTGGGTGCCGAATCGTTTTCGTCATTTATCAACTCGATTGGTCATACAAAATGGAGTGATTTTATTTGGTATTGCAGCGTTATTAATTTTACTGTGGAGTCATGGACGCGTTGCTCTATTAGTTATTCTCTATAGTATTAATGTCTTTATCACTTTTTCACTTTCATTGTTAGGACTCTGTGTTTTCTGGGCAAGGCATCGCGCAGAAGCATCACCTCGTTGGCGTTTTCGATTAATGTTTTCAATGTTTGCAACATTGATTACCTCCAGTATCTTATGTATTACTTTATTTTCGAAATTTGAATCCGGCGGCTGGATGACGATTCTCATTACTTTTGCTGTGATTGTGATTTGTTTATTGACTAAGCGACATTACAATGCTGTCAATAAAAAACTAGCTCAACTTGACGCACAATTGAAACAACCTATTTTTGAAAAACGCTCCTCCCCTTTAGTGCCTGATCCACAACAGCAAACCGCTGTCATCCTAGTTGGAAAAAGTCCCGGCATTGGTATGCATACTCTTTTGTGTGTGTTACGTATGTTTCCGCGACATTTTAAGAATTTTATTTTCCTGAGTGTCGGGATTGTCGATGTGGAAAGTTTCACAGGTGCCGCAGCACTTGAGCACATGCGCGAAGAAGTCAATGAGACCATGCAGTATTTCGTCGATTATTGTCAACAATATGGCATTGCTGCAGAAAGTTATGTTGCATTCGGAACAGATACTGTCGAAAAATTAAGTGAACTCGCCGAAAAAGTGGGTGAAAAATATCCGAATTGTATTTTCTTCTCAAGTAAGTTAATTTTCGAACATGATAATTGGATCACTCGATTTTTACATAACGAAACACCGGTTACCTTACAAAGACAACTGCATTTGCAGGGCAAAGAATTAGTGATTTTACCAATGAAAATTTAACGCAACGAGGCCTCCATGAATACAACTTCTCCTTCTGAACTATCAGAATCTAAATTGCAACAAAAAATTATTCTGAGCTTAATTTTGTTCGCGACCCTAACACGCATTGCAATCCCCCCTTTTTTAGGGGCCCATCTTCCTAATTTTTCACCCATCGACGCCATCGCATTATTTTGTGGCGCCTATTTTCATCGCCGGCTCACTGCGTTTAGTGTGGGATTACTGTCAGTTTGGATAGGTGATTTATTTATTAATAAAATTTTGATGGGCCATTGGACCTTATTTTATGAAGGATTTTATTGGCAATATGGCAGCTATCTTTTAATCACATGGCTAGGCACAACGTTAGCGCGGCAAGTTAATCCTTTACGATTGATGACAACTTGTTTCGCTGCTGCGGTTTTATTTTTTATAGTGTCTAATTTTGGTGTTTGGTGTAGCGGAATGCTCTACCCATTCAATTTTGACGGATTAATAGCTTGTTATATTGCGGCGATTCCATTTTTTAAAAATACATTATTTAGCGATTTATTCTTTTCGATTTTGCTTTTTGGTAGTTTTCAATGGATACGGATTAAAATTTATACGAAAAAATCATTACAACAATCAATTCTGTAAAATTATTCAATATTTTTATAAATAAAAAACGGGCAGATATAAAAATATTTGCCCGTTTTTGTTTTAAGAGAATCAATCTCTCGACTAAACGATACGGTAAACTAAACCAACGTTGAATAAGTCGTTTTGTACTTTACCAATACCAGTCACTCTACCATATTGGGTATAAACATATTCGCCACGGAGATCCCAGTTTTGGTAAATGTTGGTTTGCCCACCGACACCGATTTGCCCACCGACTTTATTACTAACATTTTGATCACTGAAACGAGTCCAAGCGGCGCCTGCGCGCAAGTAACCCAACACATGATCTGTAATCATGTAACCTGGGATAACGCTTAAACCATAACTCCAAGTGGATCGAGCACCATTACCTTTGAAGTCTTGATAGTCTTTCAGATTTGCCGTACCGAGTACAAATGCTTCACCAGCGAGGTAGAAACTTGGGGCAACAATACCGCCGTAACCCGCAAATAAATCACCATCTAACCCTTTAAATACAACAGGGTCGCCCGTGTAGTTATTTCTTACGCCCAAACCAACGCCAACATACGGTGCTGGACAGAGATTATAAGTAGGACATGGCGCTGGAGCTGCCATTTCACCTTTGTAATCTCCTTTGTACGTCTGACCTGCTAACACAATACTAGAACTTGCTGCTAAAACCGCACTTGCAATCACTAACTTCTTAAACATAGATTTACTCCTATAAAATTTTATGTTTAATGCTTACTACATCGCCTTTCACAGTAGAAGACTTAAACAGCAATCTTTCAAACTTATCTATTGTCCGGATAGACCATAGAGATACTTGATAAACAGTCTCCTTCTGCGTGTCCATCTAAAAAAACACTACTACATACACCAACACGCTAAAATAGATCCCATCATATTGTATTTTGAAGAGGTGTTCAACAAAATAGTTACCTAACATATTGTATTCGAATGAAAAGTTTACAAGAAAAAAGAACGCCTATAAAAATTATCCAATATATGATCTGTTTTTAAAAATAAGATTTATTTTTATCCAATTTTATCGTGATTAATCTCACGGATAAAAAACAACATGCGCAAAAAGTTATAATAAAGACAAGGCAATTTCATTCACTCATCAAGGAAAGCTTATGAAAACACCACTTGCTATTCCAAAATGGTATTTATTTTCTCTCTATATAGTAAGCATCATACTGATCTCGGCGAGCGTCATAAGCCTTGCAGAATCATTACTACAAATTCATGTTTTTGACAAAATATTATTTATTATTATTTCAATTTCGACTTGTATTTTAACCGGCCTTGCTTTAGGAAGCGTCTATCTCTTTAAAAAAGCCTCTGAATGCCGAATCATTTCAGAAGACGAACAGGCCCACAATAATAATAAAGATTATGCGATGATTATAGATTCACTTCCCAATCTCGTTGCTTATGTTGATAACACATTCCATTGTCGCTATATCAATAAAGCCTTTGAACTATGGTTCGATATTCCATTCAATCAAATTATTGGAAAAAATATACAGACTATTTTAAGTCTCGCAGATTATGAAATTTTTATGGAAAATTACCATAAAATAAATAATGGAATCATGAATTATGAAACCGTCATGCGATTTCAAAATAATAAAGAACGTTATGTCAACGTCACTTTGATCCCCCACATCCAAAAAAATGTCATCTCGGGGACTTATATATTAATCAGCGATATCACCTCTCATATTAATTATTTAGCAACCCACGATCCACTCACGAAATTACCCAACCGTAGTTTATTTATGGCTTATTTCACTCGCGCATTAAGCACAGCAGAAGCTACTCAGAAAGCCATTGTAGGATTATTATTTATTGATCTTGATTACTTTAAAAATATTAATGACACATTTGGCCATGACATGGGTGATGCTCTATTGGAAAAAGTTGCAGAATCATTGAAAAGCTGTTTAAGAAAAAAAGATTTGCTTTCCCGCTTGGGCGGTGATGAGTTCACCGTTATTCTTGAAGAAGTTAATAGCATTCAAGAAATCATTTTGGTCGCACAAAAAATTTGTAAATCATTTGAGAAAATATTTTATGTTTCTGATCGCGAAATTTCAATCACAGCGAGTGTGGGCATTAGTATTTATCCTGATGATGCTTTAGACACAACAACGCTATTAAAAAATGCAGACATGGCAATGTACCGCGCAAAAGAACGAGGTAGAAATACTTTTGAATTTTATACGCAAGAAATTAATGAATATATGCTACAGAAACATTCGCTTGAAATAAGTTTGCATTCTGCCCTGGAAAAAAATCAATTTGAAATTTATTATCAACCCATCTTTGATTTTCAGAATAACAAACTAGATGGAATGGAAGCTTTATTGCGTTGGCATCATCCTGAGGCGGGATTAATTTTACCTGCAAAATTTGTTTCTTTATTGGAAAGAATGGGAATGATGAATCGCATTGATGACTGGGTTTTAAATTCCGCATGCCAACAATATATAGAATGGCAAATGAAGAATATCCCATTGGCCTATATTGTCGTGAATATTTCGCATTCACAATTTAGAAGATCAACCCATCTTATTGAAAAAATTTCCGCATTATTACACGAAAAAAACATTCAAGGGAAAAATATAACATTAGAAATCACTGAACAATCTATCATCGAAAATATTGAATATAGCCGAAACTTAATTAATCAATTAAAAAAATTAAATATTTCAATTTCAGTGGATTCATTTGAGGGAAGTTACTCCAGTTTAAATTATATTAATTCGCTTGCCATTGATACGATTAAAATAAACCATCATCTTATTTCGAATTTAACTGCCACCAATGGGACTGAAAAATTGGTTGCCGCCATTATTACCATGGCAAAAAATTTAAAAATTAAAGTATGTGCCGTCGGTGTTGAAAGCTTCGAACAATATTCTATTTTGAAAACATTAGGGTGCGATGAAATTCAAGGTTTCCTAATTTTCTCACCGTGTCGCGTAGAAGATGCAACCGCCATCCTCAGCAAAAATTTCTCAATCAATGAACATATTCAAAATAGACAACAAGATCGATTTTATTTTAATCCATATAAATAGATTAATAATAAGAAGTACAGTTTTGCCGACAATATTCAGGCGCAAATCTGTGTTGCGTACAATTAGAATAACATTCCGAATCAAGTTGCGGTGTCGCCGAAGGAATAGCGATCGATTGATTATATTCGCAGCGTGATTGACAGGCGGCATACATTAAACCATCTGCAGTACAATTATTCATACATTGGTAATCGGTTGCCGCATACGTTGCAAAAGAAAAAAGAGAGAGTACTGTTGCACATTCTGCGATGATAAAATTCTTCATTTTCATCTGAATCTCCTAGTGCAGACGTCCCATAGAAAAATTATACCAAAATTGAAAAACAAAATTATTTTTAAAATTGCTCGAAAAAAATAATTTTTCACTCATTAAGATTGCTAATTAACCCATAATTTCAGATCATATGAAGTTTATTATAATAACGACGAAAGGATTCTTGTGTGAACTATCGAAAATTAATACCCCTTCTTGCTGGCATCTGTGCAATATCTTGCTTTGCTGCACCCACTGCTTCTCAAACTGCAAATCAGCATTTATTACTGCAAAAGCAACCCGGATTTTTTCGATTTAGTTATGATGACATTAAAATGCCCCTCAGCATCCAACGGATGGGGTTATTGGGATTAAATTATTTTGCCGACTTTACACCCAGTATCTACGGCGGAATCGGTGGGTATGGTGCCGTCACAGGTTCGCAAGGGGGATTATTTACATTAGGTATTGGCGGTGGTTTGCATCATGAACTTTTTCACCACGTTTGGGGTGATGTTGGACTGTACGTCGGTGGTGGCGGCGGGAGAGCTTCTTTGGTGGGCGGCGGTCTTATGTTACGCCCACAGGCAGGTCTTGAATATGACTTTCAATGGATACGGGTCGGTGCTCATTATAGCTACGTCGATTTTCCCAGCGGCAAAATTCGCAGTCAACAAGTCGGTGTCGATCTTGATATTCCCTATGATTTTTACTATGTCCCTTATCGCGATGTGGGCCCTGCTCTCTTTAAATTAAACGAAATCAATTTATTTAATGGGCAGATTTTTGGCTTTCAACGTAATGATTTTGGCATCTTATTACAAACTTATCGTCAATCATCAGGCACTCGAAACGTCTCAGGTCAAATTCAAGATGGCGCGATGGGATTAGTCGGAGCCGAATTAGATCACTATATCACTGACAATGGCTTCTGGTATCTCAAAGCCGGCGGCGCTTTTTCAGGTCAAACCAATGGCTACATGGATGTATTAGGCGGTCTCGGCTATCACAAAACAATCTATTCCTATGGTTTTGCATTCGTCCCACAATTAGGCATCGGCGCTGGTGGCGGTGGTAATGTTGATACCGGTGGCGGCATCTTAATTCAACCTCAATTAGGGTTTGAATGGCCATTCACTCGCAGCTTTTCAGGTCGCTTAAGTGGTGGCTATCTTTGGGCACCTCAAGGACAATTGAAAGCCGCGACCGTCACAGCAGAAATTCTCTACCATCTAGATTTAGCAACGGCTGCAACACACGCTGCAACACATTGCTATTACGAAACACAAGGCTGGCGTCTGCAATTATTCAATCAAACTTATGCCCATCCGCAACATGTGACCGAACACACAAGATCACCTGATAATTTAATCGCTATACAAATTGATCAGCTTTTCACGCCTCATTTCTTCTTCAGCTATCAAGCCGCCAGCGCTTATTCGGGCGTTCATGCAGGCGGCTATGCGACAGGAATGATTGGACCCGGTGTGCAAACATCCGCATTTCTTAATCACCACTTACAACTTTTTGGCGAAATTTTAGTGGGTGCGGGAGGAGGTGGCGATCTTGCTTTAGGCGGTGGCGCACTCATTGAACCTGTTGCCGGTTTGCACTATGCGCTCAGTGATGCATGGGGATTGCAAGCCAGTATTGCGGATGTCAAAGCACTACATAATCAATTAAATACCCCTGTATTGAATATCGGAATAACGTTACGATTCGGGACACTGAATGGAAAATAAGTTGGCTTAAAGCATGTCAAAATGGGACTAAAAATGGTACACTATGGGGAGCTTATATTATTTATAACTATTTGATTATCATGAAAATTTACAAGAGGAACGGACCATGTCTACCGTCAAAACGGCTGGATTAGGTATTTTTGCATTGGCAATGCTGATTACCGGTGCGGTAGATAGTATCCGCAACTTGCCTGCGACGGCTCTGTTTGGTAGTTCATTAATTTTCTTTTTTATCTTTTCAGCCATTGTTTTTTTAATTCCTTCAGCGCTCGTTTCTGCAGAATTATCCTCGGCTTGGACAGACCGCGGTGGTATTTTTCATTGGGTTAAGCTGGCATTTGGTGAAAAAACGGCATTTGTATCAGTCTGGCTACAATGGATCTGTAATCTTGTATGGTTTCCGACTATTTTATCTTTTATAGCAGGAACGGCGGCTTATTTAATTGATCCTGCTCTCAGCCAAAATAAATTTTTTCTCGTCAGTATTATTTTATCCAGTTTTTGGCTACTCACTTTATTCAATTTAAGAGGCATACAGGCCTCCGCCAAATTTGCAAGTTTCTGCGCCATCACAGGCTTAATTATTCCAATGAGTTTAATTATCTTACTCGCCGTGATTTGGCTGATATTAGGTAAACCGATCCAAATTCATTTCACTGCATCCAATATGTTGCCCACATTGAATAATTCAAATAATTGGATTTCATTAACAGCCATCATGACTGCGTTTCTGGGTATGGAATTGGCAACTGTTCATATTAAAGATGTACGGGATGCACAAAAAACATTTCCCCGCGCATTATATATTTCTGGATTAATTATTTTATCGACCATGATATTAGGGTCACTTGCAATTGCATTGGTATTACCTAAAAACGAAATAAATTTAGTGAATGGCGTCATGCAAGCATTCACGAATTTTTTTGCGGCCTATCATATGCGTTGGATCATTCCATTAGTAACTATTATGTTGTTAATGGGTAGCTTAGGCGGCATTGTGAGTTGGATTATTTCACCTGCAAAAGGGTTGTTACAAGCAGCGCAATTTGGTTTTCTGCCGCCCTTTCTAAAAAAAGAAAATAAATATGGTGTCGCCAGTAATCTCTTAATCACACAAGCTATTTTGGTCAGTATATTCTGTATGGCATTTTTATTTATGCCGAGCATCAATGGTTCTTATTGGTTGCTGACTGCTCTTAACACTCAAGTTTATATGCTGATGTATGTAATCATGTTCATGGCAGGCATTTATTTACGTTACAAATATGCAAATAAAGAACGCCCATTTAAAGTACCTGGCGGTAAAATAGGAATGTGGTTGACGGGCTTTTTAGGATTGATCGGATGTGTTGTGACACTGATTGTCGGTTTTATTCCACCCGCAGGAATTGAAGTGGGCACCTCTTTGCATTATGAAATACTTTTCTGTGGCGGCATTGTCGTCATGTTATTGCCTATTTTATTTTTCTTTTATTATAAAGATCGATTTGAGCCTGCTGAGTTTTATCCTAGTGGGGAAGTTGAAACTTTAAATTAGCATTAAAATATAAAAAATATTTTTACAGGGAGAGAAAAATGAAAAACCGCGTCCTCATCATGAGTGCCGCACGCACACCGCAAGGCAATTTACTCGGTGCATTAAAAGATTTTACCGCTCCAGAGTTAGGTGGGATTGCTATTAAAGCCGCTCTTCAACGTGCACAACTTTCTCCTGAAGCAATTGAAGAAGTCATTATGGGCTGTGTGCTTCCTGCGGGAATAGGACAAGCCCCTGCTCGTCAAGCGGCGTTAAAAGCAGATCTGACAGAACAAACGTCTTGCACAACCGTCAATAAAATGTGTGGCTCAGGGATGCAAGCTGTCATTTTTGCACATGATGGTATGATTGCTGACACTCACTCAATTTATATTGCGGGCGGCATGGAAAGTATGAGCAATGCGCCTTTCCTACTTCCTAAAGCACGCCTTGGAATTCGCCTTGGACATTCTGAAATTCTTGATCATATGATGCTAGATGGATTAGAAGATGCATACGATAAACGACGGCCAATGGGGTATTTTGCAGAACAATGCGCGAAAGAATATGGCTTCACGCGCCAGGATCAAGATCACTATGCAATCGCCTCACTAGAACGCGCGCAAAAAGCCATTCGTGAAAAATTATTCGATGATGAAATCATTCCAGTCACTGTCAAAACTAAACAAGGTGATATTATTATTGATACGGATGAACGTCCTATTTCAGTCAAGGCAGAAAAAATTCCCCATTTACCGCCCGTATTTTCAAAAGAAGGAACCGTGACAGCTGCTAATTCAAGCTCTATATCCGATGCCGCTGCTGCATTGGTTTTAATGAGTACATCGGCCGCAGAAAAACATTCTAGAAAACCGCTTGCACAGATCATCGCGCATGCCTCTTTTGCAAAAGCACCTCATCAATTTACAACAGCACCCATTGATGCCATTCGAAAATTATTAAATAAAATTCATTGGACAATTGATCAAGTGGATTTATTCGAAATTAATGAAGCATTTGCTGTCGTGCCCATGGCTGCCATGCAGACTTTAAAAATTCCGCATGAAAAATTAAATGTTTTTGGCAGTGGTTGTGCACTGGGTCATCCTATTGGTGCAACCGGCGCTAGAATTATTATAACACTCCTCTCTGCGCTCAAACATTATCATTTAAAACGTGGGATTGCAGCGCTTTGTATCGGCGGTGGTGAAGCGACTGCAATTGCTGTGGAGATTGTTTAAGATGACACGTGAATCCATGGATTTTGATGTTGTCATCGTAGGTGCAGGGCCCGCAGGATTGTCGGCTGCGATCCATCTTGCAACGCTCGCTCAAGCGCACAATAAACCTTTAAATATTTGTGTATTAGAAAAAGGCGCCGAAGTCAGCGCGCACATTTTATCAGGTGCTGTACTTGAACCACGCGCACTAGATGAATTAATCCCTGATTGGAAAAATAAAAATGCGCCGCTTTCAACACCTGCCACGCACGATCAATTTTTATTTCTCACCGAAAAAAAATCGTATTCACTGCCAACGCCACCCCAAATGCATAATCAGGGAAACTATATTATTAGTTTAGGAAAATTCTGTCGTTGGCTCGCGACACAAGCAGAACTTTTAGGGGTGAATATTTTCCCTAGTTTTGCTGCAACCGATTTCATTATAGAAGACCATCAAGTGCGTGGCGTCATCACAGGCGATAAAGGCATTGATAAAGAAGGCAGAAAGACTGCACTCTATCAACCAGGCATTTTACTTCGTGCAAAACATACTTTTCTCGCAGAAGGATGTCGCGGTTCACTTACGAAAATAGTCAGTGATCGTTTTCAGTTACGAAAAAATTCCGATCCAGAAACCTATGGACTCGGCATCAAAGAACTCTGGGAAATTCCACAAGAATTGCATCGCGCTGGGAGTGTCTCGCACTCGATCGGCTGGCCTTTAAAAAATAACACCTATGGCGGCTCATTTGTTTATCATTTTGAAAAAAATTTATTAGAAATCGGATTTGTCATCGGTTTAGATTATCAAAATCCCTATTTAAATCCTTATGAAGAATTTCAACGCTTCAAAACGCATCCCGTGATTTCACGTTTACTAAAAGATGGAAGACGACTTTCATACGGTGCGCGCGCTTTATCTGAAGGAGGATGGCAATCACTGCCCAAATTTACTTTTCCTGGTGGATTAATCATAGGAGATGCGGCAGGATTCTTAAATGTTCCTAAAATAAAAGGCATTCATACGGCAATGAAATCGGGAATGTTAGCGGCAGAGAGTATATTCGAATTTTTTGATGCCGTTGAATGTTCTCATTATGAAAATAATTTTAAAAAAAGTTGGCTAGGAAAAGAATTATATCAAGCACGAAACATTCGTCCTGCCATGAACTGGGGATTATGGAAAGGACTTGCTTATTCTGCTATTGATACTTATCTACTGCGCGGAAAAGCACCTTGGACACTTCATAATCATGCGGATTATTTGCAATTAAAACCTGCTGATCAATGCGAAAAAATTCATTATCCAAAACACGATAATAAAATTACGTTTGATTTAATGACCTCTGTTTTTCTCACTAATTCTATTCATGATGAGAATCAACCTTGTCATTTAATATTAAAAAATCCTGATGAAGCGATAAAAATTAATTTTAAAAAATATGCCTCTCCCGAAACACGGTATTGTCCTGCTGGTGTTTATGAAATTATTTATAACGACAAAGGATTACCTCAGTTTCAAATGAATGCGGCCAATTGCATTCAATGCAAAGCGTGTGATATTAAAGATCCTACGCAAAATATTGTTTGGACCCCCCCTGAAGGGGGCTCAGGCCCACAGTATGGTATAATGTAGCAATCCCTGTTTTTTAATTTATAAGATTCCAAAATCTTTTAGTAATTGTTTCATTTTCTGTTGGAAAGTGGTTATCTTATTCGCTAAATTCATGCGAACCATTTCTGGGGAGGTATTATTGTCACTGATTTTTGAAATTTTTTGTTTCTGTGTATCATTAGTTTTATCTTGATTTGTATTCAATTGATCAATCGTAGCATTGATATCACTACTGGTTTGTTTAGCTGAAATATTGAAGCTATCTATCCAACTTGTATTATTTGACTGTGATGTTGCAGAAGCATTGGTTAGAAATAACGAACTGGTATTAACATTAAGAGATTCTGAAAAACTTCTTAAGCTTTGTACCGTCGCATTCAATTCAATAACAACCGGTTTTAAATTAGAAAAAGTAGGTGCCGGTTGCCAAGACCATTCTGCGACTTGATTCAATCTTGCAACTTGTGCAGCATTTGAATTCATTATGCCTGCAGAAATTGAAGTGTTCATATTATTCAATGCTGCTGGCGTTATTGGCAATGTCATTGCAAGTGAAATCGGAGCAGACGTTGCAGTGGTAACAGAAGATGGATTATTGATAGCAGTCACATCAATGATGCTCATCACATTCGCTGAAGTTGCAGCGCCGACCGCTGATGCATTCGCATCCGTCACTTGCCAGCTAACAGTACGAGTGGGTTTAGTATCACTCACTGTAGGATCAAAAGAACTTGAACTAAATTGTACGCTGCGCAATGCGGCTTGATAATTAGCAGTACTATCTTTACCTGTGAGCGTTAACACACCAGTCGAGCTATTATATGAACCGCTGATATTGGCTGTGTTAGTAAAACTTAAAGTGTCCCCTGCCACAAAGTTGCCAATACTCACGGTCGCACTTGCCATTTGCGTATCATCTGCATCTGAAATCGTAATGGAATTATCAATCACAACAGCCGATGCTCGTTCAGTATAAGCAAGTGTTGATCCGGCTGTCATAACTGGCGCATCATTCACTGCTTTCACTTGGATCGTACTCGTTGTTGCTGCTGAAGTTGCAGCCCCTACTGCTGAGGCATTCGCATCGGTGACTTGCCAATTAATAGTCCGCGTCACATCCGTATTATGAATAGTAGGATCTGAAGAATTTGAACTGAATTTAACACTGCGCAATGCCGCTTGATAATTGGCAGTGCTATCTTTCCCTGTGAGCGTCAATACGCCCGTCGAATTATTATATGAACCCTTGATATTGGCTGTATCGGTAAAACTTAAAGTGTCCCCCGCTACAAAATTTCCAATACTGACTTTAGCACTGGCCATTTGCGTATCATCTGCATCTGAAATTTTAATTGAGTTATCGATCACTGTGGCGGAACTTTTTTCGGTATAAATTAACGTTTTGCCCGCTGTCACAATCGGCGCATCATTCACTGCTGTCACATGAACTGTACTTGTCACGCCTGCTGAAGTCGCGGCCCCCACTGCTGAGGCATTCGCATCGGTCACTTGCCAATTAATAGTCCGTGTCACATTCGTATTGTGAATAGTTGGATCGGAAGAACTTGAATTAAATTGCACGCTGCGCAATGCGGCTTGATAATTAGCGACACTATCTGTTCCTGTCAGCGTTAACACACCAATCGAACTATTATATGATCCCTTGATAGTCGCTGTATTAGTAAAACTTAAAGTGTCCCCTGCTACAAAATTACCGATGCTAACTTTCGCACTGGCCATTTGCGTGTCATCTGCGTCTGAAATAGTAATTGAATTGTCAATCACAACAGCCGAACTTTTTTCAGTATAAGCGAGTGTTGCGCCAGCTGTAACAACAGGTGCATCATTCACTGCTTTCACATGAATCGTACTCATCGCCGTTGCTGAAGTCGCAGCACCCACTGCTGAGGCATTCGCATCGGTGACTTGCCAATTAATAGTCCGCGTTACATCCGTATTATGAATAGTAGGATCTGAAGAATTTGAACTGAATTTAACACTGCGCAATGCCGCTTGATAATTAGCGATGCTATCTGTTCCTGTCAGCGTCAATATTCCAGTTGAACTATCATATGCACTGGTGATATTGGCTGTATCGGTAAAACTTAAAGTATCCCCTGCTACAAAATTGCCGATGCTGACTTTAGCACTTTCCATTTGCGTATCATCCGCATCTGAAATTTTAATTGCATTATCAATCACAGCAGCAGAACCCTTCTCGGTATAAGTGAGTATTGCGCCAGCTGTAACAACAGGTGGATCATTGATTGCTGTCACATGAATTGTACTCGTTGCTACTGCTGAAGTCGCAGCCCCCACTGCTGAGGCATTCGCATCGGTGACTTGCCAATTAATAGTGCGTGCCACATCCGTATTATGAATAGTTGGATCTGAAGAGCTTGAATTAAATTGCACACTGCGCAATGCCGCTTGATAGTTAGCAGTACTGTCTTTACCTGTGAGCGTCAATACGCCGGTCGCACTATTGTATGAACCCTTGATATTAGCTGTATTAGTAAAACTTAACTTGTCACCTGCTGCAAAATTGCTGATGCTTACTTTCGCACTTGCCATTTGCGTATCATCCGCATCTGAAATTGTAATTGAATTATCGACCACCGTAGCCGAACCTTTTTCGGTATACGCTAAACTCGCGCCTGCGGTGACAACGGGTAAATCATTGACGGCTGTCACATGAACTTTACTCGTCACCGCTGCCGAAGTTGCGGCTCCCACCGCTGATGCATTCGCATCGGTGACTTGCCAGTTAATAGTGCGCGTCACATCCGTATTATGAACGGTTGGGTCTGATGAACTTGAGCTAAATTGCACACTACGCAATGCGGTTTGGTAATTAGCGATACTGTCTGTTCCTGTGAGCGTCAATATTCCGGTCGAGCTGTCATATGCACTGGTGATATTGGCTGTGTCGGTAAAACTTAAAGTGTCACCTGCTACAAAATTTCCAATACTGACTTTAGCACTTGCCATTTGCGTATCATCCGCATCTGAAATTTTAATTGCATTATCAATCACAGCAGCAGAACCCTTTTCGGTATACGCGAGTGTTGCGCCCGCTGTGACAATGGGATGATCGTTCACTGCTGTCACATTCACTGCACTCGTTGCAGTCACTGAAGTTGCCGCCAGTGTATCGGTTACTTGCCAGTTAACAGTGCGCGTCACATCGGTATGATGAACCGTTGGATCTGAAGAACTGGAACTGAATCTCACACTGCGTAACTCAGACTGATACTGTGCAATAGAATCTTTACCTGTGAAAGTCAAAACGCCTGTCGCACTATTATAAGATCCCGCGATGCCTGAGATTTTTGAGAAAGTTAAAGCATCGCCCGCTACAAAATTGCCAATATTAACTCTCGCACTTGACAGCTGGCTAGCGCCTAAATCGGTAATGGTAAGAGAACTATCAAGAACAGCAGCAGAGGCTTTTTCAGTATAGGAAATAACCGATCCTGCATTCACAACGGGAGCAAGACCCAGAATATAGTTATAGTGATTAAGCGACTGATCGCTAAATACACTGTTTGCACTATAGGCAATGTTGCCAACACTATATTCTAATGTCCAATTTCCCCCTAAGGATGTGCTCCCCGTTGTGTCAATCGATGCGGCCACACCCAAACCTATCGTTTTACTCAAATCCGACACAAACTGCCTGCCTGAACTCCCCTGTGCAACATCACATCCATATAACAAAACATTAGCATTGGGACTTAAGAGAGAATGCCAACTCGATAACTCACTAGAATAAGTTGAATTTAATGCTTGTTCATCCAGTAGACTCGTTCCAATTTCAATGGAACCACTCTCGCCATGTGAAAGAATATGCACTGCCGAAATAGGTGAATTTTCAGATTTAATGACCGCTGTCATTTGATTAATACCATCTTCGCCAGCGTTGATAAAATGCACTTCAGCGGTAGAAGAAATATTTTCTAATAATGACTCAGGATTTTGGATACGAGAATCAATAAAAACTAATTCTTTTGGCTGAACTTGGAAATTACTAAAATCTTGCAACGCATCTTTCATCATGTCGTGACTAGATTGTTCTGTCGGTTGAAGTGCTGCAGCAGGGTCTGTAATAGCTTTATTGATATCTTTGCCATTATTATTGGTTGCAGATTTCTCATCACTGCTAACAGACGTATTATTAGCTGTCACAGGCGTTTGATGTTCGCTTGCATTATGTGCGGCGTGTGCGTCTGCATGAGGGGCAGTCACACTTTGATTTTGTGGCGTCACAGAAGAAGCGCCGCCTGCAGTAGGTGAAGCATTCGAGTGACCTGCTGCAGCGGCTGCGGCAGAAGCGTCAACATCGGCAGACACAGCATGATCTTGTGGGGGACCCACTAATGTTGCATCGAATAACAAGCGGGGCTCAAGTGATTGTCTTAATGTGATGTATTTATGATGCCTCCGCTTTTTTAATTTATTATTATTTTCACCAGGCATAATCATACCTTTTTGTTGTTCTCCAGTTTTTAGTATAGTCTTTATTGGCTAGAAAAATGCTGTTTTTCTCAATTTGTTACTCAAAATATGTTATATAATCCAGGATGTTAAATAACAGCACTCGAATAGATCATGATTTGCTCTTGACAGGTTAATTTGTCCAAAATATTTTAAATTTTCGCGCTAACTTCGTAATCAGTTGAGGAGCCTAAATCAGAATGGTATTATTTTTCAATGGTTAAAAAGGGAATTGTTTTTTTAAGTTTTCTATTGCTCAGTGCATGTGTGACTTCACAACCTGATACTGTTGAACAGCGTTATGCAGAGGCACAACTTAACTTAAAAAAAATATTTTCTCAGCAACACAATTTGCCCAGAGATCTCGATTTTTATGAAGCACTCGCACGTGGGTTAAAATATAATCTCGATTATCGAATCAAACTTGCCAACACCGCGCTACAAACGGGACAATTAGAATTAGCAGAATTTGCAATGTTCCCCGTATTAAATGCCACCGGATCGTTATATACACGAAGTAATGATTTAGCCACAACGGGTATTACAACCAGTGGCGCTCTCACAGACGTTTTGATTTCAACACCCCGGACATTGCGCTCAGCGCGCATCGCGATGAGTTGGAATATTCTTGATTTTGGAATGGCTTATGTCCGTGCAAAACAGCAAGGCGAAAGAGTCTTAATCGCACAAGAAGAATCCCGGAAACAATTACAGCTATTAGCACAAGATATTCTTGTCGCATACTGGAATGCTTATAGTATTCAAGAGCTCATCAATAATACTTATGAATTTGAAAGAGAATTACTAAAAGCAAAACAAAAATTAGAGAATGCGATGTTAGATAAAACCATTCCTAAAGAAGGTATTCTTCAGTTTGAAGAAGCAGTATTAAATGGCAATCGACAAATGATTCAATTAAAAAATAAATATGATAAAGCCATGATCACTTTAAAACGTTTGCTGAATTTACCACTCGATCAACACTATATTCTTGCAAGACCGCCTACAGCGTTAATTAAAACACAGAATCTTGCTGCTGTCGATTTTAGAAAATTAGATGCTATTTCACTGGTGAATCGACCTGAACTTCGTGGACAACAATATCAAATTCGCATCGCAAAACACGGCGTGCTCGCAACGATATTTCAAGCGCTACCGGGTATTACTCTCAATTATGGTTGGAATTATAATAGCAACCAATTTTTAGTTAACAACAAATGGATCGATCGTTCAATTGATGCCTCATGGAATTTATTAAATTTGGCAACGCTGCCCTCTTCATTAAAAACTGCAAATACTCAAATTGAATATGAAAAATTAAAATCCATGGCGCTGACACTCACGGTATTAACAGAAACACGCTCGGCGTATTACAACTGTCAAAATCTCTCAGAAGAATATGCCATCATCCAACAACAAGTTGCCAATGCAAATGCCATATACACTCTCACCCATCACCGTCAACATGCTTCACTTGCGAGTGATCAACAAGTTATACTCTCTAAAATTCATTGGATTACGGTAAAAATGGATGAAAATCTTGTCTTAGCCGATATGTCAACGGCTGTCGGCCAGTTATATCTATCGGCTGGCTTTGATGTTCTGCCATTGGATATTAATAATTTACCACTGCCCCGGATTACTAAAATAATTAGAACCCATTTTGAGTCACAATCGGATATGGATTTTAAACAGTATGTCGACCTCACTTATCAAAGGCTATTTAATGTTAATCGCAAAAAAGTGTGTTAGAAAATTATTTTTTTTAAGCTGCCAAATTTTATTTTTGTCTAGCTTACTGCATCCTGCCTTTGCGGCAGAAACAACCGCAACGCCACAAGCGCCCCTCAGTAATGAATTTCCTGCCTCGCTTGAGGCAACCCAAGATACCAATATATCCACTACGCCAGAATATGTGATTCTTCGTCCCAGTGAGCAAGTGACTTTCTCCAGTGAAACAACGGCAAGCGTTGCGACGATCAACGTCAAAGAAGGTAGTGTTTTTCAAACGGGGGATATATTATTAACACTCGATTGTCGAATCCAAAATGCTGAATTAAAAAAAGCAAACGCGCAAATGGAAGCGGCTAATTTCGCTTATAAAAGCGCACAAAAATTAAAATCCTATGGCGCAATCAGTGGATACGAATTGGTGCAAGCATCCACTCAACGGCAAATCGCAAAAGCCGATGTTGATAAACTCGGCACGATTGTCGAAAAATGTGTGATCAAAGCACCTTTCAATGGCGCAGTGTCAGGTCTTTTAGTCGATACTCATGATACAGTCAAACCGGGCGATCCACTTTTAAAAATTGTGAATACTCAAAATTTAACGTTTGAGCTGCAAGTTCCTTCGGCATGGTTAAGTTGGTTACACATCAATTCTACTTTTTATGTTTTAATTAATGAAACCAAAAAATTGATTCCCGCAAAAATTGCAAAAATTAATCCTGAAATTGATTCTGTGAGTCAAACCGTTAAAGTTGTTGGCGAAATTTCAAAACCAGATAGTTCATTACGTCCAGGGATGAGTGGTCAAGCCCAATTCCCTGATAATCCGGTACAAAAAACTTAAACAGTACAGGTGGTACTCAGTGATCTCGACAGAAAAAAATACGCATTCACAAATTGAAGGCTTAGCAACCCTTCTCGTTTTAAACGATGAAACTAGAAAATTAAATAATATTCGTGAATTTGGTTTTTTTGTAACGAATGAGACACATCGCCTTATTCCCTATCACACCGCATTTTTATGCCGAAAGAAAAATTATCTCGGCGTACAAATACTCGCGCAATCCGGAGCACCGGATCTTGATGTGCATGCTCCTGTCAATCAATTAGTTGAAACGAAAATCAACCAGATTATAGCGTCTGAATATGCAACACGGTTACATCAATTTAATCTAAAAGATCCCGAGTCGCTGATTACCTCCGAAGAATTGTTTAATGAAATGTTTCCCGATTGTCTGCTCTGGTGTCCATTTTTAAATAAAGCGCAGGAAGTGAGTGGCGGAATCGTATTTTTTCGTGAAAAAGCGTTTACCGATTCTGAAATAAAAATGTTGACTTGGTTAATGGCAACTTATCAATACACGTGGCAAGTGGTGAATAAACCTCCTCTGATTCCACCATGGGAAAAATTCAAGAAAAAACCTCTCTTAGTCACCAGCGCTATTCTTCTAGTCAGTATTTTATTTTTTCCTGTTCATCTATCTGTATTAGGAGCGGGAACTGTCGTGCCGAAGGATCCCGCGTTAATTAACGCGCCGATGGAAGGCGTCATTAAATCTTTCGCAGTGGATCCTGGAAAATATGTAAAAGCAGGCCAATTATTAGTGACCATTGATAAAACCGATTTACTCTCTAATGTTGACGTCCTTGAAAAAGAATATTTGCTCACACAAGCAAAATTACGGACCGCCATTAATGAGGCATATAATAAAAAAGAAACGGAAGCGGATATTCCTATTTTACAAAGACAACTTGCGATTGATAAAGCGAAAGTCGATTATGTGAGAGAACAATTGAAAAAAGCCGATATACTGAGCCCCATTCCAGGAATTGTCATATTCGATAGTAAAGAAGATTGGGTTGGGCAACCCGTTAAAACCGGCGAACAAATTCTATTAGTCGCAGATCCTAGTAATGTCGAATTAAAAATTATGTTACCCATTGCCAATGCCATTAAAATTGATACGAAAAGCAATGGCGATTTTTTTCTTTATGGCCAATTGCGTGCAACACCCGTCCAAGTTAAAACATTGGGATACAATGCGAAACTGACGCCCAGTAAAATTTTAGCTTATCAATTATCGGCTAATTTTATTGGGTTGAAAGATATTCCACAATTAGGCGCTCAAGGGACTGTGCGTTTATATGGTCATCGCGTTCCTTTTATTTATTATTTAGTCAGAAGACCCTTACAAGCAATGCGTCAAACATTTGGAATTTAAAAAAATAAATAAAAAATAAGGGATATGAAATGCCGTTAGGAACTTCAAATAATAAACTGACACAACTGCTCCCTTTGCGAAAAGGCATTACTGTCACATTCAATGATTATGATAAAGATAACAAACCTCACTGGATGCTTCATGATCCTGGACGCAATAAATTTTATATTATTGGGTGGCAAGAATATGAAATATTAAATCGATGGCACTTAGAAAAACCAGAATTAATCGTTTCCGCCATCAATGCGGAAACAACCTTAGAAATTGAACTCAGTGATGTGATAAGCTTTTTTTCATTTCTAAAGCAACATTATTTGCTGCAACAAAGCGGCTATGAAATCCACAAAATAGCGGCCGAACAGAAATTATTCAAAGATGATAATAAAATAAGTTGGTTAATCGGACATTATCTTTTTTTTAAAATACCGCTTGTTCATCCCGATCATTTTCTTACAAAGACAAAAAAAATTGCAGACGTTGTCTTTAGTCGCTATACGCTTTATCTCATGACGGCATTGGCTGTCATTGCTGTCTATCAATTAAGTACACAATGGGATGAATTTATTCATTCGTTCCCAACTATTCTTTCTTGGAAAGGATTATTTTTTTATTTTATTGCATTTACTGGCACAAAACTCATTCATGAGTTAGGGCATGCCTATATGTGTAAACGATATGGTGTTCCAGTCCCTTCACTCGGTGTTGCATTTTTAGTATTTTGGCCGGTGCTTTATACTGATACGACATTAAGTTGGCGTTTAAACAGCAAACAACGTTTGCGAATTTCCATGGCGGGGATTTGGGCTGAAACTTATGTTGTGATTATTGCAGCCCTCTTTTGGTCAACGACACATAATACAACGCTACAGACCATTTGTTTTCTCATTATTTCAATTAATTGGATTGCGAGTATTTTAATTAACATCAGTCCATTTATGCGTTTTGATGGTTATTTTATTCTTTCTGATTTATTGCATATGCCTAACTTGCAACCGCGCGCATTTGCATTGACACGCTGGCAACTTCGTCGTTGGTTGTTTAATTGGCCGGATCCACCGCCTGAAAAATATTCTAAACGCTTACATTATTTTCTGGTGATTTATTCTTTAATTACTTGGATTTATCGGCTTGGCTTGTATCTTGGAATTGCATTATTAGTTTATCATTTTATTTTTAAAATCATTGGGATTATTTTATTTTTAATTGAAATTAATTATTTTGTTTTGGCGCCATTTATTTCTGAAGCTAGATATTTTTATACCTATAAAGATAAATTCACTTTTAATAAACATACGATTTATACGATGAGCATTGCGGGATTTGCCTTCTTGATATTTATATTGCCCCTCAAACAAAGTATTGAATTACCCGCAACATTAAGTTATTCCCATGAATTTATTTATGCACCCGATAATGGCATTCTTCTGAATAAATTACCCGCTGCAGGCACTCAAGTAAAAAATGGTGACGCCATTGCGACACTCGTCTCTCCTGAACTCAATCACGCTATGCAATTATTAATTTTGCAGTACAACCAAAAATTAGGCGAATTACGACGTTCTGCCATCAATCAAAAATATGTTAGCGAAAAAAATATATTACTATCTGATATCCGCTCACAACAATCGGAATATAGAAAACTCTATTTACAAAATCAAAAGCTCCATATAAAAGCGCCTTTTGATGGTATTATCATTGAGGCATCAACGCATTTGAATCCAGGCGAAGTCATTAAAAAAGGGGAATGGCTAGGTGATATTATTAATTTAAAATCAACAGAAATAGAAGGCTTTGCCGCCCAAATTGATATCGGAAAAGTGCATGTTGGCAGTTCGGGCGTATTTTATCCTCATGATTTTGGAGAATCGAAAATCGCTGTCGAAGTAAATAGCATTGAACATCTCAATACGCCACAATTAAATTGTTTTTATTCATCTGATATTGAAAAAAATAAAAACCAAGAAATTGCTGTCGATACACCTTGTTATCATGCCAGTGATTTTGGCGGCGATATTCCAACCTATATAACAGATCAGGGAAGTTTAGTTCCCACAAAATCTGTTTACCGTGTTATTTTAGTGCCGAAAAAATCGGTACAAATACCTTTTGTCGAGACTGGCGTTGTGATTTTAAATACACAAAGAAGTTCCTATCTTTCGCGAAGTATTTATTATCTTAAAAAAATACTCATTCAAGAATCTGATCTATAATAACTTAATTTATTATATTATTTTCAAGTGAGATGCGATTTTCAAACAATGTCCCACTCATGATTTCACACCCTAATTCTTTAAGACGCAATTTCTCACCTACATTTTCAATGCCTTCTGCAATGACTGTGATTTTCGAGTCTCTTGCTAATGAAATAATTCTATCGATCACAAAATTATTATCATGGTGCGTCATTAATAATTTAATTAACTCCCCATCAATTTTTAAATAGCTAATCGAAATATGACTAATTTTTTGTAACGCAAAATGTCCAAGAACGAGCACGGCAATCGCCACTTGAATGCCTGAGCTATCTAATAGTGTCAGTGATTTTTCGAAAGTTTCAATATTTGCTGAGCCATTGTCTCTATTGATTTGAAAAATTAATTGGCTAGGTTCAACCTGAAGTTCATTTAATAATTTTGTAATAGCTGAAACAAAATCAGAATTTTCAATTTTATTCAGTGGAACACCGATCAATAGCTTATCTGGATGAATGCCTTGTAATTCCCATTTTTTAAACTGCAGAAAAGAAGTTCGGAGTAAATATTCGATGATTTCCAAACTCTTATCAAATTTCTCAGAAATTTTTGTGAATTCACTATCCGAGATTAATCCCAAATCAGGATGAATTAACCTTGGGACGGCTTCAATAAATACTATATTGTTTGTTTCAGATTGCAAAAAAGGTTTGTAATCAATTCGGATGTCTTTAATAATATTTTCATTTTTAAAATAATTTATTAACTTAAGCTCGCGCTCACCTAATTTTTGAATTTCGGGACTATAAAATTGATAATTATTTTTTCCGTGTTCTCTCGCTTGAAGCATGGCACTATGCGCATGTTTTGTCAGCGTTTCAACATCGGTACCATCGATTGGATAAATAGCAATTCCCATATTGATATTCAATAATAATTCACGGTCTTCAATTTTAAATGGTTGAATCACATTATCTTGAATACGTTGCGCAACATAGGCTGCTGTTTCAGGTTTCGATAATTGTGGTAATAATAAGACAAATTTATCGCCGGCGAAACGCGCCAATGTATCTATCTGACGGATACACCCTTGGATGCGCGCAGGAAATAATCTTAATAATGTATCGCCGATATCATATCCCAATTGATTATTAATCACGCTGAGTTTATTGATATCAAGAAATAAAATGCCAAATTTCATTTGAAATCGTTTGCTCCAATTCATTACTTGTATAAAGCGTTGTTCGAAAGCAATCCGATTTGGCAACCCTGTGAGTGGATCAAATACCGTAGGATCCAGCTCATTAATTTTATTTTCTATCTCAAAAGAGAAAACTTCTTTGTGGGATTCTTGATTAAATTGTTCTTCTTTAAGTTTTTTAAGTTGTACCGTTCGAATAATAAAAAGACCGGCAAATATAATAGTCGAAATCGCAAATATTAGGGAAAGCATTGAATACCTCCGCCCGAAGCGCTTCCATATCGAATATATCAAACCTATAGTCTAATTTTAACAGTATTTAGTAAGTGATAGTGGCTTTAATATCTTAGATATTTTAAGAACATAGAAGTCATTGAGAGATAACCCTACTCATTTTTAAGCTCAAACCAAAGGGCGCACAGTATCGCAAACGAGCACGCAAACGCGGTCCCTAAAATCCACGAAAAATACCACATAATGACTCCTAATGATTTTTAATAAAAATTTAATAAACATTACGTGTATTATGGTTAACGTAATCACTTGTCACTTTCCCGCGCAAAACATAATAGACCCAGCTGGTGTACAGTAAAATTATTGGCAAGAAAATAGCGGTTGCAATCAACATAATAAATAAAGTGAGATGACTCGAAGAAGCATCCCACACCAGTAAACTCATTTCAGGATGCGTTGATGAAGGTAAAATAAAGGGAAACATACCGACCCCTGCTGTTGCAACGATACTCGCAATACTGATCGCACTAAAAAACCAAGCCGTTTTTCCGAAACGGAGACTCACAAAAATAATGGCCGCCAATGCTCCCATCAATCCACTGAGTGGAATGGAAAAAAGCCAAGGATATTGTATATAATTCATGAGCCATGCACCTATTTGAGTGACTACTTTTTTATGAAGTGGATTGGAATACCCATCAAATAATATCGGATCTGTTAATACAAATCCTGAAATATGAAAGGCAACCCAGAAACTTGCGCCCGCAAAAAGAATCATCGTCAGTACCGCACTGAGACGTGCAAAATAAATTGCGCGTCGTTGAATAATCCCTTCTGTTTTGATACTTAAGAACACGCCGCCATGCATCACTAACATAAAAACACTCACCAATCCGCATAACAATGCAAAAGGATTCAGTAATCCGAAAAATGTTCCTGTATAAAATGATTGAATGTTTTCATCGAAATAAAACGGGATGCCTTGCAATACATTGCCAATTGCAACACCAAAAATAAAGGCGGGCACAAATCCCGCAATAAATAACCCAAGATCCCACATACTTCGCCATACTGTGCTAGCAATTTTGCTTCGATATTTAAATCCCACAGGACGCAGTATGAGCGCGAATAACACAAATAACATCGCATAATAAAAATTAGAAAAAGAAACGGCATAAATTTCAGGCCATGCCGCAAAGATAGCCCCCGCACCTAACACAAGCCAGATTTGATTGCCTTCCCAAATAGGCCCTATTGTATTGAGAACAATACGTCTTTCTTCATCCGTCCGTGCAACTCGATGCAATAACATGCCAATGCCAAGATCAAAACCATCCATGACAGCAAAACCAATTAATAATAAACCTAATAATATCCACCATATCACGCGGAGTGTTGCATAATCGATTGGAATACTCATGCGGACTTTACTCCCGATTGGAAATACTCAGGGCCAAGACGAATATATTTCACCATTAAATAAATTTCGACACAGGCAAGTGCTGTATAAAGTAAAATAAATCCAGAAAGACTGACATAAAGTGACATTGCCGCGTGAGAAGACGTTCCCAAAAAAGTTGGTAATATCCCCTCAATCACCCAAGGCTGGCGCCCGACTTCTGCCACAATCCACCCAAACTCAGCCGCAACCCAAGGAAGCGGAAGTGATAAAAATGCAATCCACAAAAACCATCGCTTATCAAATTTTCTTTGTGAGCTCAGTATAAATGCCACACTAAATAAAAGAATAAAGAAAAATCCTAATCCTGCCATCACCCTAAAACTCCAAAAAATGGGCGCAACAGCAGGAACCGTATCCCACGCTGCTTGTTGAATTTGTAGCGCTGTTGAATCAATCACATTTTCATTATAACGTTTGAGTAATAAACCATATCCCAAATCACTAGAATAAGAATCCAATGTTTTTTGAGCCGCCACATTCGTGGGTGATTTTTTTAGTATTTGTAATGCGCCATATGCTTTCATCCCATTTTTGATTTTTTCTTGAGCAATGTTTACAAGCTCATTAATGCCTTGCACGGGCTCGGTAAAAGAGCGTGTTGCAATTAAACCAAGTAAATAAGGAATTTTAATTTGGTTCTGCGTGATATGCAGCGCCTGGTTAGGAAACCCAATTAAATTTAAACTGGCCGGTGCGGGCTCCGTATTCCACATTCCTTCTATCGCGGCGATTTTCATTTTTTGATTGAGATTGGTCAGATAACCACTTTCATCACCTAAGACAACAACAGAAAGCGCCGATGCCAATCCAAATGCTGCGGCTACAATAATAGATCGTTTTGCGATTCTTATATTTCGACCGCGAAGTAAATAATATGCACTGATTGATAAAATAAAAACTGACCCCGTCACATACCCTGCACTAATCGTATGCACAAATTTTGCTTGCGCGACGGGATTAAAAAGCACTTCTGCGAAATCGAGCACTTCCATTCGCATGGTATGAAAATCAAAAAACGCACCGACAGGATACTGCATCCATCCATTTGCAATTAAAATCCAAAGCGCTGAAAGATTGGTGCCCAGTGCCAATAACCACGTTACGGTAAGATGCGCGGCTTTAGACATTCTCTTCCAGCCAAAGAAAAAGAGACCGACAAATGTGCCTTCTAAGAAGAATGCCATCAATCCTTCAATCGCCAGCGGAACCCCAAAAACATCCCCCACATAATGCGAATAATAGGCCCAATTCGTTCCGAATTGGAATTCCATCGTCAATCCTGTTGAAACACCCATCGCAAAATTAATACCAAATAAGACACCCCAAAATTGTGTCATTTCACGCCAAATTTCTCTGCCTGTCATGACATAAACCGTTTCCATAATGCCCAATATGACCGACATCCCAAGCGTTAAAGGAACAAACAAAAAATGATACAGTGCCGTTAACCCAAATTGTATACGGGAAAGCTGAACAACATCGAAGTGAATCATAACGCTCCATTAAGATTAGCATGCGTACTGAACAAGTGAGAATGGATATCGTGGGGTAATAATTTTTTATCTGTTGGGTGCGAAAAACAAAAAAACCACAGTGTATATAATAAAATCGATTTAAGAATAATGATTAGAAAAATTTCTTGTAATAGAGATAATTTTTTTAGCATGTTCATAATTTATCAAAATCAAGCATTACAGCGCAATCCAAGCTCATTATTATAATGAATCCCTGATCCTGCTGATTTCGCAAAAAGCTCCGGTCGGTATTCAAAATGCATTGTATCGTAAAAATACCATCTTCCTCCCCATAAAAAACCTTCTTGCTCAAAAATCTCAACGATTCGCATCGGAATATTATTATGATAAGTCAAATATTTGCCACGTTGTTTTCCCCGCTGCCAATCCCATAACCAATAATTGCCATAGTGCGAATTAATATCGATTGCAATCCCAAAACTGTGTGCGCTCAAATATTTTTCACTTTTGACATTACGCCAATAAAATGATCCACCTGGATTCACCAAATATTTGCGGTATGACATTGGCAATTTTTCTAGCTCAGCCGAAATTCGCTCGATTTTTTTATTCACACCGTTGACGGTCGTCACTTTAAGGGGATATTGCTTTCCAAATACATGTGGCATCCAATAAACAATCACCAATTTTTTCTTTACTTCGGCTTCCGTACTGCCATACATTTTTTTAAAAAAAGGCTCATAACTATCGCAGCGCAAATCTTTCACAGAAATACTGGTGTCTGATGTCACTTTTCCCTGTCGAGAAAAAACACTTGCCAATCGATCAATAAAAGAACTCCGTATTGAAATACGATTGCCATTTTTCCACAGAATATAATCTGTGGACACTGCTTGAATAGTATCAGGATAGGCTTCTTGAATACGTTTTAATTCGATGCTGGGCTCTGCATAAAGATTCATCGCTAACAATAGGGTACTCCCTATTAATGTCTGTATTTTTCTCATCATTCATATTGGCTCTGGGAATCCTTCCCTGCTGATTATTATAGAGGGTGAAAACAGATAGACAACATTTTATTTTTTGGAATTTTCCATCCTGTATCCGTCACAATTATCCTGTATCCGTCACATTTCTTTATCGCATTTATCCTGTATCCGTCACATTTTATCCTGTATCTGTCACCTTACAATCCTGTATCTGTCACACTTCATCCTGTATCTGTCACATATCAACGTTCTTTATTTTTTATAATCAATTAATTACCTATCTTAAACAACTAAACAAATAATATTAAACAATACAAACGGTTTGTTTGTGTTTGTGGGGTTTTCTTTTTTCTCTTTTTCTTAACTTATGGAAAAGCGTATGTTATGCTCAAACCGAATTTTAAATCACACAAGGAAGGCGCGATTATGGCTAAAATAATCGTTAATGCAACACACAAAGGCGGCGAAGGGAAAACAACGAATTCCATTATGCTTGCTGAATACACCGCACTTATTTTGAATCTTCGTACACTCATCATCGATATGGATCCACAGGGAAATTTTTCAGGTCGTTATATTCGAATGGATTACGACCCTGCCTACAAGGGCGGTAAAATTCCTTCACTTCATCCTGATTACGAACCTCATATTGATACTAATTGGGATGGTCGAAGCAGTATTGCCAATATTTTTTATGGTGAAGAAGTTGTTCCTTACCCTACTTCTATTTCTAATTTAGAATTGTTGCCTGCACATTCTATAAAACTTCAAGAAGCAGAAGCGGTTACAAAAAACGAAGTCATCGAAAAAGTTCATTTACAACTAAAACGATTTCTTGAGCTCTCCGATGTTCGCACTAATTACGATATTATTATTATCGATACGCCACCCTCTAAAGGGCCTCTAACGATCGCTGCAATCAAAGCAGCCAGTCATGTAGTGATTCCTGCACAGATGGAGCAATTTTCAATCGAAGGGATTTATGGAATGTTGCAATTATGGAAACAAGAATCATATTACCGTTCACAAGATAACCCAATTGATTTGGTGGGTATTTTACCCAATCAAGTGAGAGATATAAAACTTCATAAACAGTTTTTGAATGGTCTCTGCAAAATGAAAGGGGTTGCAGATTACGTGATGCCACATGTCATTAAAAAAAGGGCGATTTATACTGAGATTTTAGTGGAAGAAGCCAGTCCGAAAAGTATTTTTGAGTTGCCTGAAAACAACGTGGCACGCAAAGAATACGAAAGTGCATGTCGTTATATTATGGAAAAGGTGATGAATCATGGCTAAGAAAAAAGTATTTCAAATTAGTGATGCGTTAACAGAAGGGTTAGAGGAAACCATCACCGCGGCGCATAATTATTCAGGCGAATTACGTATTGATGTTATTCCCATAAAAAAAATTGAAGTAGATCCTGAGAATCCCCGCGATTTAGCACTTACATTCCATGATATGTATCATAGAATCCCCGACTCTGACGAAAATTTTCTTCGCAAATCAGAAGAATTATTGAGTTTAGAAACCTTAGCAAATTCGATTCGTGATCAAGGCATTATTAATCCTATTATTGTTTACAAATTGGGGGAAAAATATCGACTCGTCGCGGGTGAAAGAAGAACACTGGCTTCCATTTTGGCGGGAAAATCCGAGATTCAAGCAAAAATATTAGATAGCAAACCGAGTGAGTTAAAAATCAGTTTATTGCAATGGATTGAAAATATCGAACGCACTGATTTATCACTCTGGGAGCGACTTAAAAATCTTGAAAAAATTGTAAGAACATACACAAACAAAAAAGGGATTTCGCCAGAACAAATGACGATTACTGAATTAAGTCATTTGATTGGTTGTACTAAACCACACGCGATGAATTATAAAGCAGTATTAATGGCAGATGATGACCTCAAACAATTGGTTCGCGAAAATAAAATCAGAAATCTTGAGAAAGCTTCCCTGATTGCAACTATTCCAACTTCTGATGTTAAAAATCTCGCTATCGAAGCCTGTTTGGCAGGTACCTCACTTAAAAAACTGAAAGTAATTGCGGAACAAAAAAGTAATCAAACTCACATACGGCATAGCACTCAAAACGCTGCTAAAAGAGGGCGTCAGGCAACTTCCGTTAATTTTGGGGCAACAAAAAATATCAACGTCGCAAAAATTATTTTAGATGCTGTAATCAATAACCATTCTTTAGCACATGTATCGAGTCATTTTTCGAACATCGATTGGAGTGATTACAAATCCCTAACCAATACTTTTAAACAAGCCATCAAAAAATTAGAAGAACTTCACATCGAAGGATGAAAAAGAGCAGTATGAAAAAAATAAAAATTACCTTTGTATTGCCTATGACACTTCAACAAGAATTAAAAGAAACAATCATCCGCGATGGTTACGATCTTAAGAGTAAAAGTCGTTGGGTATCAGAAGCTATTAAAACAATCATAGAAAATACTAACCTTCCTGATCTTGTCAAAATAAATGATGAAATGAAAGGTTTCGAAAAGCTCGAATCAGTTGTTATTTCAAAAGAGTTAAAAACACAACTTAACGAAGCCATTATCAATGTCAGAAAAGTGTACCCAGGCATTGAAGGCGTACAGAGCCGGATATTAAGAACCGCAATCGTACAGCGGTTGTTACGTTTTTAATAATTTTATTTAATTAGTTGCGTTAAAAGTAGAAAAGTTAAGTCACTTAACTATCTCATAACTAATTGATTAATAAATAAATATTTAAAATTTAAATCCCCGTTTTCGAAAGTAAATTAACACGAAATGTGGCGTTTGCAGGATGAAAAAATTGGGTAATATTAACTAATTTAAGAATGATAAATTATCAAATGTGACGTTTACAGGATGATTTCAAGGAGAGGTTAACATGGTCGAGAGGAAAAAGACCTTAGAGCTTAAAAAGCACGTAGCCGCTATTCATTCGAGTAATAAGCTGTCTTTATTACAACGTAAAATTGCGAACGCTTTGTTATTTAATGCCTATGATGAATTATTAGAGAAAGATGAATACAGTATCCATGTCGCAACGCTTTGCAATCTGATTGGTTATGATAGTAATGACTATAAAACGATTAAAAAATCGCTTGTTAATCTACTTGCGACTGTTATCGAATGGAATTTAGTGGATGGTGATAAGTTGAATTCAGAGGGCGTTTGGAATGCTAGTTCTATTATAGCGGATGCTAGTATTGATGGACCCTTATGTACTTATTCTTACAGTAATAAAATGAAAAACTTATTACATCGCCCTGAACTTTACGGCCGGTTAAACATGTTAGTGCAAGCTAAATTTCAATCCAGTTATGGATTGGCGCTTTATGAAAACTGTATTCGATTTCAGGGGATTGATCAAACACCTTCTTTTGATATACAGAAATTCCGAAAATTAATGGGTGTGGAAGAGGGCAAATATCGCATTTTTCGTGATTTTAAAAATCGTGTGATTGATAAAGCAGTGGAAGAAGTCAATAAATATTCACCCATTATCGTGACGCCGAAATATAAAAAACAAGGACGACAAGTGGTTGCGATACAATTTATGATTGAACATACGAATCACCATGATATATCGACCAGTTTACAATCTAATTTATCTGAGATACTCAAGTTAAAATTTGGATTTTCAAAAAAACAAATTCAAGAAGTGATGTCTACCTATGATGAGAAATATATTGGCGAGAAGATTACGATTATTGAATCATCAGCGAGCTATATTAATGGCAAAATTAGTAATCTTGCTAAATATTTGTTAAGTGCATTGCAAGATGATTATCAACCGATCAAATCCACGAAAAAACCAACGAAAATTGTCCTTGGAAAAAACTTAGAAAATATCAAACAAGAAAGACTTAAACAAGACACGCGTGAAGAGTATCGCCGTTATCAATACAAACAAATCTTGAAATTATTTGAAGAACAATCGGCTAAATTGAAAAAATCAATTCTAGCAGAATTCGAAAAACATTTAGGCAAAGGTATTTATTTTGATATTTATTTGCGCGATAGGTTGGAGAATATTTTAATTCGGGATCAGCTTTGTCTTTTTGTTCTTCAAAAGAGGTATGAGTTTGTTGAAAATATTGCATCACAGGACCAATTTTTGAGTGTGAATGTATAAAATATTATTACTGTTCTACGTAGAACATCACATAATTGGAACTTTGTTGAGATTAAAGAACAATTTCTAGAAGGTACATAGAATATACTGAGTTAATCAGCTATGATCACCACATTTTTTAGTGCTCGCAATAGTTGCCATCAACTAGGAAAGTTGAATGAAAAAAACGCTTCAGACATTACAAATGCATCGTGCCATATTGACGCGCACAGAAAAGAAACGTTTTTTAATACTAAGTATCTTTTTCTTATTTACGTCTATTTTTGATATTGCAGGAATAGGGGCAATTGGGTCTTTTCTTATTATTATGATGAAACCCGCGATGTTACAAAGTGTGCCGATTATTAAAGATTTCTTTCCTAAAACAGGCTCTGCCATACATGTTTTAACTTTGTTGGGTGGGATGATTTTAGCGACATTTTTTGTGAAAACAATATTTAGTTGTATTGTGCAAAAGAAATTAATTACTTATTGTTTTACCGTTGGGGCGAGAATTCGTGTCAAATTGATGGAGCAATATTTGTATGCGCCTTATTCTTATTTCGTGATGCATCATACTTCTGATATGATTACCCGGATTTTAAGCTATGCACACAATTATTCTGCCATTAATCTTGTCTATTTAATGACGATGCTGGTGCACTCATTTTTTGTTCTAGCAATCATTGCTTTTTTATGGATTCTACATCCGATTTTAACTTTGGTCCTAATCATAATGTTTAGCTGTATGCTGGCATCTTATATCTTTCTGCTGAAAACTAAACTCAACGAAGCCGGTGAGCGAGTCAATCAAAGTAATCAGTGTATTGTGCAAAGTGTGCAAGAAGGGCTATTGGGTATTAAAGAAGTTCGTGTATTGGCGAAAGAAAATTTTTTTTTAGACCGTCTAAAATCAGCGTCTGAATTTAATGCGGAGTCAAATGGTTTTATTTCTGTGTATCAAAAATTGCCCCTTTATTTTCTAGAAAGTGGCATGTTTGTTGTGATCATTATGTTATGTTTGGGGGGGTTAGGTTTGGGTGTTGATATCCAAATTATTATCTCCCTATGCGGAACATTGGTTGCAGCAGGCATCCGATTATTGCCCAGTCTGTATCAAATGGCTATTGCATTAATTAATATTCAAAGTAATCAACACACGTTAGAAACTATTTATCAAAATATATTTGATTTTAATGCGGGCGTTCATCAAGAATCTTTGTGGCCAAAGAAAATTGAAAAAATCGCTGAAAAAAATACGGGACACTATTTTTCGAAAATTGAATTTGATGATGTGTCTTATCAATATGGTAATGCAGAAAAAAGGGCAATTGATTCGCTCTCTTTTACGATCAAAAAAGGACAATCCATAGGAATCATTGGGCCATCGGGTGCTGGAAAAAGTACATTGGCAGATTTAATGCTCGGATTATTGCGCCCATCGAACGGGAATATATTAATGGATGGAATGCCCAATATAGAGCCCGCTATATGGATTAAGAAATTTGCCTATATCCCACAAGATATTTATCTTCTTGATGCGACAATTAAACAGAATATTGTATTTGGAGAATCTGAAGCACTTATAGATACCATAAGACTACAAAAAGCGATCCAAATGGCACAACTTGAAGAGGTGATTGCGAATTTGCCACATGGTGTAAATTCATGGGTGGGTGAGAATGGCATTAAATTATCAGGCGGACAACGCCAACGCATTGCGCTTGCAAGAGCATTTTATTACGAGAGAGAAATCATTGTGATGGATGAAGCAACAGCGGCACTCGATAATGAAACAGAACAGGAAGTGGTGAAGGCGATTAAGGAGCTGCATCAAATCAAAACGTTAATTATTATTGCACATCGGTATACTACCGTTCAGCATTGCGATATTATTTTTCGGCTTGAGAAGGGACGAATGGTGGAAACAGGCACCTTTGATGATGTGATCAGAAAAAAGCAATTATTTTCTTCATTATCAAGTGTTCCCATAGAATAAAAATTTAATTGTAAGTAAACAGGATGTTATGACTTCGAAATTGATTTTAGAGAGAAAGATTAAAGTTGCATTGGTCGGGTGTGGCCGTATTTCTGCAAACCATTTTAATGCTATTAAACATCATCATGAGGCACTAGAGTTAGTTGCAATTTGCGATACGAATAAAAATCGTCTAAATGAATTACAACCATTACATGACGTTCCCCTGTATCTTAATTTGGAAGAAATGTTAAAACATGCGGAGATAGATGTTGTTGTTTTATGTACACCCAGTGGATTACATGCGGAACAGGCCTGTTTGGCTGCTACATATGGCAAACATGTTATTACAGAGAAACCAATGGCGACTCGCTGGCAAGATGGATTACAAATGGTCAAAGCTTGTGATAAAGCAGGTGTGTATCTATTCGTGGTTAAACAAAATCGCCACAATGCCACCATTGTTGCACTCAAAAAGGCAATTGACGCAGGGCGTTTCGGTCGCATTTATCTTGTGACTTCCAATGTATTTTGGACGCGACCACAATCTTATTATCAACAAGATTCATGGCGGGGGACATGGGAGTTTGATGGTGGCGCTTTCATGAATCAAGCGAGCCATTATGTCGATTTATTGGATTGGCTTATTGGTCCTGTTGAATCCATTCAATCGATGATGGGAACATTAGCACGTAATATTGAAGTGGAGGATACCGGCGTGCTTAATATCCGCTGGAGAACGGGCGCGTTAGGTTCTATGAGTGTGACCATGTTGACTTATCGAAAAAATTTGGAAGGCTCAATTTCTATCTTGGGCGAAAATGGTACTGTTAGATTAGGCGGTCCAGCACTGAATGAAATTCAGCATTGGGAGTTTGCAGATGACGCAGATAGCAAAGAAGAAATGAATCGATTGAATTATGAAGTGTCGTCTGTTTATGGGAATGGCCATCTGCTTTATTATGAAAATGTGATTAAAGTATTTCGTGGTGAAGAAACTCCCCAAACCGATGGGCGCGAAGGATTGCGGTCATTAGAATTATTAGTATCAGCCTATTTAGCGAAAAAAGAAGGCAAAACGATTCATTTGCCATTGGAGATATAGGATGGAAAAAAAATATTTTGCTCATGAGACAGCGTTGGTGGATGAAAATGTTTGTATAGGAGCAGGTACAAAAATTTGGCATTTTACTCATGTGCTATCAGGCGTATTCATTGGTAAACATTGTTCATTTGGTCAAAATTGTGTTGTCGGCCCAAAAGTGAGCATTGGAAACGGTGTCAAAGTTCAAAATAATGTTTCTATCTATGAAGGTGTGATTTGTGAAGATGATGTTTTTCTAGGACCATCGATGGTCTTTACCAATGTGATGAATCCTCGCAGTTTTATTGTTCGGCGCAATGAATTTAAAAAAACACATTTGAAAAAAGGCTGCTCAGTTGGAGCAAATGCAACGCTTGTTTGTGGTATTACTGTTGGTGAATACGCTCTTATTGGCGCTGGTTCAACAGTGACTAAAGATGTTAAACCTTTTGCATTAGTCTATGGAGTTCCTGCGAAACAGCACGGCTGGGTGAGTCAAGCAGGAAATAAGTTAACTTTTAATGCCGATGGTATTGCGATAGATGACTATGATAGGACACAATATCGTTTACATAATAACGATGTGGAAATGTGTGAGATGGAAGCTGGCACGGTAGAATAAAAATAATAATCAAGGAAAAATATGAAAATAGATTTGCATGATTTGCACTCGCAGTATTATAAATATAAGTCCGAAATTGATTTTGCCATTCAAAAAGTTCTTGATCATTGCCAATTCATTATGGGCGAAGAAATTTACAATTTTGAGAATGCACTAGAAAAATATTTAGGCTGTCAGTCAGTCATCACATGTGCGAGCGGAACGGATGCTTTATTACTTGCGCTCATGGCAATTGACTTAAAGCCAGGTGACGAAGTGATTACAACGCCATTTACATTTATCGCTACCGCCGAAGTTATTAGCTTACTCGGTGGAAAACCTATTTTTGCTGATATACAATCCGATAGTTATAATATTGATCCTCGTAAAATAGAAGAAAAAATCACGGAAAAAACACGCGCCATTATTCCCGTCTCTCTTTATGGGCAGCCGGCGGATATCAATGAAATAAATACGCTAGCAGAAGTGTATGGAAACAAATTAAAAAGAAAAATTTATGTTATTGAAGACGCGGCCCAAAGTTTAGGAGCTGAATATAACGGAAAGAAATCAGCTAATTTAACTGATATTGCCTGTTTAAGTTTTTTTCCTTCAAAACCGTTAGGTTGTTACGGCGATGGTGGAGCAGTGACAGTCAACGAAGCTGAATTAGCTGAAAAAATAAAAAGCTTGCGCATACATGGCCAAACGAAACGTTATTATCATAAATATATTGGTTTTAATTGCCGGCTTGATACACTGCAAGCGGCTATTCTGCAAGTAAAATTAAAATACTTAGATGAAGAAATTGTACAGCGTCAGCAGATTGCTTGTTATTATAATGCATTACTTTCTAAACAGGATGTCGTTCTTCCTCATGTGAAAAAAAATAGAACTTCTGTTTATGCGCAATACTCTATTCGTCATAGACATCGTGCGGATCTCATTGAATTCTTAAAATCCAAAAATATTCCAACAGCAATTCATTACCCGAAACCATTACATTTACAAGAATGTTTTCATAGTTTGGGCTATACATGCGGTGATTTTCCAATAGCAGAAAGAATCGCCAATGAAATTGTAAGCTTACCAATGAGTGCTTTTATAACCCAAGAGCAACAAAAATATGTTGTAGAAGTAATAGCAGAAGCCATTCAACATGAATTAGTTTATTAGAGAAATTAATAAATGGAAAAAAGTTTGCTTTATTTTAGCGTATTTTTAAATCTAGTATTGCTTTATGTTTATAAAAGTAATCTAAAAGTTTTGGGCAAATATTTTTTCCAAAAAAGTAAAGAATTTTTAAAAAATAAATTAGTTTTAGTCGGATTTTATCATAATCAATCTTGTCCTATAGATGATGCTTCTTTTGTCTATCGTGCAGAAGGGACCCAAATTTATTTTCTTAGGAAAAATAAATTCTCATTGCATACGAAACAACTTCCTAATTGTTTGATCATTCAGCCGGGTTTATATATATTTAATAATGAACACTATGATTTTTTATCAGAAGGTCTTTATCGATGTATGTTTCCTGATAAAAATCTGAATCAGCAGCGTATTGTCTATCAAAATAATATGACAACGCTAATGTCATCGTTAGCATGGATGATTTCTCATGGACATCGTGATGATGGTTTAACGTATAATGAATTATATTCAAAAGCGACTTGTGACAAATTAATTTTAACCTGCGAATCAATAGCGCGATTTTCTTTTACTTTACTAACTCAGCTGAATATAAAATCTCGGATTGTTGGTGTTCGAACATTGAGTCCGTCGAATGGCTATGATGATGGCCATTATTTGATTGAAGTATATCGACCTGATCTGAGCCAATGGGTCTTGTATGATTTAGATTCGAATGTGTTTTTTACTTATCAAAACCAGCCATTGTCACTGATTGATTTTCTAAAATATGTAGAAGAATCGAATTATGAAATAAATTATATTTCAAGTAACATTCGAGCCGCTGTAGACGATATCGGTATAAAGTCTTACAACTTTGCCTTTATTAATGAAGCACGTTTTGCGAATTTAAAAAATTGGTATAAGCGGGTTATGCAATTTGCTTTTATTAATTATAAGAATGAAAATTTTTCTTATTTTATAAAACCGAAACTAGAAAATTATCCCAAAGGTGCTTTTCCAAAAATTAATTTTTTAACAAGAGAAGAATTTATTCACAGTTTTTATCAATAAGGAATATTATGAAAAATGAATTACGTGGAAAAAATCTGTTAGTGATTGGTGGTGCAGGGCTGATTGGAAGCCATGTGGTTGACGAATTATTAAAAGAAGATATTAACGAAATTGTTATTTATGATAATTTTGCCCGCGGCGTCTATGAAAATTTGGAACTTGTTATCAAAGATCCGCGCGTAAAAGTATTCGAATTGGGCGGTGATATTTTACAAACTGATATATTAGATCAAGCAATTAAAGGTAAGGATTACGTTTTTCATCTTGCTGCGCTTTGGTTATTACATTGTCATGATTATCCGCGGAGTGCTTTTCATGTGAATATTGAAGGGACTTTTAATATTTTAGAAGCTTGTGTAAAGCATAAAGTTAAAAAATTAATTTATTCTTCTTCAGCGTCTGTATATGGAGATGCGATTGAATTACCCATGACAGAAGATCATATTTACAATAATAAAACATTTTATGGCGCAACTAAAATTGCAGGCGAGCATATGTGCCGCGCATTTTTTCATCGCTATGGTTTAGATTATGTCGGGTTGCGTTATATGAATGTTTATGGCGCGCGCCAAGATTACAAAGGAACTTATATTGCGGTTATTATGAAAATTTTAGATCGTATTGATCAAGGATTGTCTCCTATTGTGTATGGTGATGGTTCACAGGCCTATGATTTTATTTATGTCAGTGATGTCGCACGCGCCAATATCTGTGCGTTGCAATCTGCAGCTACGAATCAATGTTACAACGTTGGCAGCGGTATTCAAACGAGCATCAAAGAATTAACCGAAAAAATACTAGATATTACTGGTTCACGTCTCCCTATCCAATACGAACCCGCAGGACAAACGTTTGTAACAAATCGTATCGGCGACCCCACGCGTGCGACACATGAAATGGGTTTTGAATATCGTATTGCGTTGGAAGAAGGCTTAAAATCACTCATTGAATGGCGTGATTCTCATAAAGCATTAGTTGCAAAACGGCGCTCAAAAATCGAAACTTGCACAGTATGACAATATTGATAAGGCATTAAATAAATGTGTGGAATTTGCGGTGTAGTGTGTTTTGGCGAGAGAGCACTGAATACCAATAGCATCAAATCGATGTGTGACATTATTGCACATCGCGGTCCTGATGATGCGGGCTATTTTGTTGCTCAAACACCGCAGCGATACCAAAAACATTCTGGTTATCATGCTTTGTTCACGGATGAAAAATTTCAAGCTATTACCCCTATTTTACCAACAATTGATTCTAATTATGGATTGCGAGAATTAAATGCGCATGAATGGGATATATTTTTGGGACATCGCCGTTTAGCTATTATTGATACTACAGCCGCCGGTCATCAGCCGATGAGTGATATTTCTAAAGAAATATGGATTACTTATAATGGTGAAATTTATAATTTTAAAGAAATTAAAACAGAACTTATTCAATTAGGTTATAAATTTAGAACACATACAGATACAGAAGTAATTATTTGTGCGTATCAAGAATGGGGTATTAATGCTATCCATAAATTTAATGGCATGTTTGCATTTGCGCTTTGGGATAAAGTCAGAAATATTTTTTATCTTGTTCGCGATCGTTATGGTGTGAAGCCGCTTTATTATACGCAACTACAAGATGGGACATTGATATTTGGCAGTGAAATAAAAAGTATATTGGAATATGACGGTTACCAAACAGAAATCGATCATGAAGCATTGCTAGAATATTTTACGTTTCAAAATATTTTTACTGATAAGACATTATATAAAAATATCAAATTATTACCCGCGGGTCATTATATTCAAATAAATTTAAATAACGAAAATCCTGCCGTTAACCCTCACCAATATTGGGATTTTGATTTTAAAGAACCCGATCATCATGAAGATGAGCAAGACTATCTTGAAGAACTAGATCGATTATTTACGCAAGCAGTTGAAAGACAATTAGTAAGCGATGTTGAAGTTGGAAGTTATTTAAGTGGTGGGATGGATAGTGGTTCAATTACAGCTATTGCCGCAAAAAAAATTCCTTATTTGAAAACTTTTACTGTTGGATTTGATTTACATAGTGCGACAGGACTTGAATTAGGTTTTGATGAGCGAGAAAAAGCGGAACATATGTCTTATCTTTTTAAGACTGAACATTATGAAATGGTCTTAAAGTCTGGCGATATGGAGCGTTGTTTACCTAAATTTGCTTGGCATCTCGAAGAACCCCGTGTGGGTCAAAGCTATCCTAATTATTATGCGAGTAAATTAGCGAGTAAATTTGTTAAAGTTGTATTAGCAGGAACAGGTGGAGATGAATTATTTGCGGGTTACCCATGGCGGTATTATCGTGCAGTTAACAACAATAGCTTTGAAGATTATATTGATAAATATTATTTATTCTGGCAGAGATTAGTTGATAATTCGCAATTAAAAAAAATATTTTCTCCTATCTGGGATAAAGTATCACATGTTTGGACACGCGATATTTTTCGCAACGTTTTCCATCAGCATGCAAGTAGTTTGACGCGTCCTGAAGATTATGTGAATCATTCACTTTATTTTGAAGCAAAAACTTTTCTACATGGCTTATTGGTGATTGAGGATAAATTAAGCATGGCACATTCTTTGGAGACGCGAGTGCCATTTTTAGATAATGATTTAGTGGATTTTGCCATGCGATTACCTGCTAAGCTAAAATTAGGTAATTTACAACAAGTTATTCGAATTAATGAAAATAATATAGGCGATAAAGCGCATCAATATTTTGAAAAAACAAATGATGGAAAACTTATTTTAAGAAAAGCATTAGATAAATATATGCCAAAAAATATTACCCAGGGAATTAAGCAAGGTTTTTCTTCGCCTGATGAAAGTTGGTTTAAAGGTGAGAGCATTCAATATATCAGAAACAAATTATTAAATACGGGACGATCTATTTATCAATTTCTAGATTTTTCAACCGTAGAAGCTCTTCTGAATAGCCATATACAGGGTAAAGAAAATAGAAGATTATTTATTTGGTCGTTGCTCAATATAGAAGAATGGCATTCTCAGTTTAGTGGATAATGTGAGTCAGTGACGGAAGAGGGATTAAAATTGAAAATAGTCGTTATTGATTATCAACTGGGTAATATTAACTCGATTATTAATATGTTAAAAAAAATTGGTATTGATGCTATCCATTCTGCTTCTGTTGATGTCATACAAAAAGCGGATAAACTTATTTTACCAGGGGTTGGCGCATTTGATCATGGTATGAAAAGTTTACAGGAATCTGGTTTGATTCAAATATTAAACGATGAAGTGTTAGTAAAAAAGAAACCTATATTAGGGATCTGTTTAGGAATGCAATTATTATTAAATGAAAGTGAGGAAGGAATATTAAAAGGATTGGGCTGGATTGATGGAAAATCTACTCGCTTTGCATTCGAAAAAGAGCATCATCATTTACGAGTGCCACATATGGGGTGGAATGTCGTTAAATTCTCTGAGGATGTGCCTTTTATGAAAAAGGATCTCGATGAAGAAAAACGATATTATTTTGTGCATTCTTATCATGCAGTTTGTCAAAATAAAAATGATGTGATTGGTACGAGTTTTCATGGTTATGAGTTTCCGGCGATTATTGGTCGGGGGAATATTCTGGGTGCACAATTTCATCCGGAAAAAAGCCATCAATATGGGATGCAATTTTTGAAGAATTTTATCGAGTCTTCTTAAGATGATTTGAAATAGTCGAAGGATAAAAATGCTAAAAACCCGTGTGATTCCCTGTTTATTATTAATGAATGGCAGATTGGTTAAAACCATTAAATTTGGTAAACCAAATTATGTAGGCGATCCTATCAATATTGTCAGAATTTTTAATACTAAAGAAGTTGATGAAGTATTATTTCTTGATATTTCCGCAACACCAGAAAAACGCGGTCCGTCATTTCAATTGCTGAGTGAAATTGCATCCGAATGTTTTATGCCTTTTGGATATGGGGGCGGCATTACTACGTTAGAAGAAGTTAAAACTCTGTTTAGTTTAGGAGTTGAAAAAGTTGTACTGAATACAATTGCCACCAAAGATCCAGCATTTATTACTCGAATAGCAGAACGGTATGGTAATCAGAGCATTATTATTTCTATTGATGTCAAAAAAAATATATTCGGCAGATATCATGTATACACTCGCTGTGGAAAAGAAAAAATTATTATTGATCCCATAGATTATGCTATTCAAATGGAAAATCGTGGCGCAGGAGAAATTCTGTTAACGTCAATTAGCCGTGATGGTACGATGCAAGGTTATGATATAGAATTAATTAAAATGATTGCACAATCTGTGAAAATTCCTGTGATTTGTTGTGGCGGTGCGGGGCAGCTAACAGATTTTTCTAAAGCGGTAAAAGAAGGCGGTGCCTCTGCTGTGGCTGCTGGCAGTATGGTAGTTTATCAAGGAAAAAATAGAGCCGTATTAACAAAATTCCCAAAACGAGCAGAGTTGATGACTTTATTATCATGATACAAAATGTCAATTGGGAAAAATCATTTAATTTATTCTAATAAATTTAAAGAGCAAAAATTTCTTATGGCACGTTATGAGTTATCAGAGATATGTAAAAAACTCGATGAAGAATATATATTATCGGGTGCTGCAGAAACAGTGCATGTTGAAAATATTACAACGCCTTATGCAGCAGATGAGCGATCTCTTGTATTTATTAGTCCCTCACGTACTGATAAGCAAGAAATGGTGGAAAGAACAAAAGCGGCTGTGATAATTTGCGATCAGTCTTTGAATCACTTTTCGCTCAATAAATGTTTTATCATAGTAAAAAATCCTAAATATACTTTTGCAAAATTAGCCAAGATTTTTTTCACAGAAACCCTGCCAAACAATATTCATCCAACAGCCATTATTCATCCAGAAGCTGTTATTCCAAAAGATGTATATATAGGACCTCATGTTTATATTGGTAAATGTGTTCTAAAATCCAATACAGTGATTCATGGTAATTGCTACTTGTATGATAATGTTTTAATTGGAGAGAACGTTATCATTCATGCAGGATGTATTATCGGCGCAGATGGATGTGGACATATCAAAGACAAAGATGGGATTTACCATGCGTTTCCACATATTGGAAGAGTTGTTATTGAATCGAATGTTGTGGTTGGCGCGCATAGTTGTATTGCTAAAGGCGCACTGAGTGACACTGTCATTAAACAAGGTACAATCATCGATAGTTTTGTGCAAGTTGGCCATAATGTTGTAGTTGAAGAAAATGTATTAATACTTGCAAACTCGGTAATTGGCGGCAGTAGTATAGTGAGAAAAAATACGGTATTAGCTATTGGTGTCCATATTTGTGATTATGTAACAATCGGGGAAAATGCGCATATTGGGCCTGGAGTGACTATTATGAAAGATGTAGCCCCATATGCCAAAGTTGTGCAACGCGCACCATTAACATTGTCACAAGCTGAATGGAAAGAAAAATAATTTAAGTTAATAAAAGACGGGAATATACGATGAAAAACATCATGGATGTTAGGGAATATCTTCAAAATACTTCTAATGATTTATTTATTATAGATAATAACAATAATAACTCTGAAACCTATAAAGCATTTTATGATGCATCTTGTTCGATCGCTGGCTTTCTTAATGCGCAAGGCCTAAGTAAGGGGCAAAAAATGGTTATTATGATGGATAACTCCGTCATGTTGGCTAAAATTTATTTTGCTTGCCTTTATGCCGGGATTATTGTTGTACCTGTTAATCCTTCATGGAATAAAGAACAAATTCAATTTATTGTGACGCACAGTCAGGCGCGTTTTGTGCTAACGACTTCTCAGTATAGTGAAAATATTCAGGAAAAAAATGTTAATGTCCTAATTTTATCTGAAGAAGATCCAATTGATATAGAAAAAAATACTTATTCATTCGCTACGTTAGAAAAATATCCTAAAATTAACCCAGTAGAATATTTAGAGTCTTCTAATATCGCTATCGTTATTTATACTTCGGGAACAACATCACAACCAAAAGGAGTTATTCATACGATCGCCAATTTGATTGGAAATGGTTTGTTGTTTATTAAAACGATGGGCGTCGGAAAAAAACATCGATTTTATAACATGTTGCCAATGACATATTTAGGTGGCTATTATAATTTGCTATTAATCCCATACTTAGCAAAAGGAAGCGTTGTTATTGCTAAAGCATTTAGCTCAGCGAATATGATCCATTTTTGGGACAGTGTGATTCAACATCAGGTTAATACTTTATGGCTTGTTCCAACTATCATGGCTATTTTGAAGGAAATGGATAGAAATCCTGCCTCTCAAACATATTGCCGTGAAAATATTATTTTAGCATTAGCGGGAACAGCTCCTTTATCGGCACAACTAAAAAATACATTTGAAGATAAATATGGAATCCGTGTTCATGAAAACTATGGATTATCTGAAACATTATTCATTACCAGTCACCAACCACAAGTTCAAGCAAACGGCGTGGGAGTATTACTGGATGAAATAGAATTAAAAATTTTAGATAACCAAGGAAAGATTTTATCTCATGACGACGAAGGAGAAATCGTCGTTCGCACACCATTTGTTATGAATGGATATTTGGAAATGGAAGATGTTTTTTCTAGAGATCGAGATGAATATTTTTTCACGGGTGATATTGGTTATTTAGATCATGATCATAATTTACATATTACGGGTAGAAAAAAAGATTTAATTATCAAAGGCGGCGTTAATGTGAGTCCTGCCGCTATAGAAGAAATATTTTATCAAAATGCGGCAGTACAAGAATGTGCGGTAGTTGGTATACCAAATTCATTGAGTGGCGAAGAAATCATTGGTGTTATAAAAATTAAAGAGGATGCCGAGTTTCAAGAAGTGAGAAAAAAACTCATGCTTGCATGCAAAAAACATTTATCAGTAGTTCAAATTCCTATTGATATTGTGAAGTTGGATGAATTTCCTCATACTTTTACTGGAAAAATTCAGAAAGCGAAAATTCGTGCATGGTTAGTAGAGTGTAAAAATACGGCAAAATTATCCGTCAATGAACCTAAAGAAAATAATTTTTTTAAGCCTTCAAACGTTGTGAGTAAGGCTATTCCGGCATTATCTATTGCTTATAATACGATGGTTTATGAATTACAAAGTCAACATATTGATGTTACGGTTTTATCATTAGGCGAAGCTTTTTTTGATCTTCCCATGTTTGATTTTAACACATTACCTTTTCCAGCTTCATATCATTATAGCCATTCGCGAGGTATTCCAAAATTACGACAGGTTCTTTCTGACTATTTTCAGGATCAGTATGATGTAAAATTTAATCCAGATAAAGAAATTATCCTGACTGCAGGCTCCAAAATTGCTATTTATATGGTGCTTATGGCATTGGTGAATCCAGGCGATGAGGTGATTATTCATGATCCTGCGTGGGTTAGTTATCCGGAGCAAGTCAAATTATGTCATGGCATTCCAATCTGTGTGCCGTATTATGAAAGTGTTTATGATTTTGAAAAATACATTACTAATCGTACTAAAGTATTAATTGTTAATAATCCTAATAACCCGCGTGGATCTGTTTTAACGTTGGATGAAATAGCGCATTTATATAAATTAGCAGAAAAATATAATTTATATATTTTGTCAGATGAAGCTTATAGTGATTTTGTTGTTAACAAAGAACAATTTATTTCAATAGGTAATTTTGATAAGAATTTTAAATTTTCAATTATTTGTAATTCCATTTCAAAAAATTTCGGCATTTCAGGATGGCGAATTGGTTATGTTATTGCAAATGAGTTTTTGATAGAACATATTTTAAAATTAAATCAGCATCTTATTACCTGCCCACCCACGCTATTAGAGTATTATATTGCCGAATATTTTTATGATATTTTAAAGTTTACCAAACCACAGATTGCTGATTTAATGGTGAAAAGAAAGAAAATTATTGAATATATCGAAAAATTGGGATTGAATTTTTTGGAAGGCAATACAACTTTTTATATTTTTCTTGGTATTGCAGGGTCTTATTTATGCTCCGACGATTTTTGTAAAAAACTGTTGGAACAAGACCATATTTGTATTGTTCCAGGAATCGGTTATGGAAAATCTTGTGATAAATTTGTTAGAGTTTCTATTGGCGCTGAACCGTTAGAAAGAATATTTTTAGCTTTAGATAAAATAAAAAAACTTATTCAAGATACGAGTGAAAGTGAAATAAATTCATCTTTAGTATCTGCTGATGAAGTTTCTACATTAGTATAATAAATAATGAAAAAAGAGGATACCGAAATGGAAAGAACACCCGAGAATGGTTGTCGACAATTAATTCAAGTTTGTGGGGATTTAAAGGCGCACGAAAAGGCATTGATTATTTCTGATGAGTCTACACAGGCTATAGGGAATATATTAGCTCATATCGCTCTAATGACATCACCCAATGTGACACATAAAATAATTCCAGCAGCGGATATGCATGGTAAAGAGCCACCAGATTTTATCGCCGATATGATGAAAAATGCAGACGTGATTTTTGGATTGACGAAAATGTCGATGGCTCATACATATGCTCGTTATCATGCTAATTCTGCAGGCGCAAGATATTTAAGTCTGCCAGATTATTCGCTTGAGTTATTGACTCGTCCCGCTTTATTTGTTGATTTTCGCAAGTTAACAACGATTGCAGAATCAATAGCAACTCGTTTTACGGAAGGGAAAAAAGTGAGAGTAACGAGTGAATTAGGAACAAATTTAACGTTAAATATTTCTGGACGAACAGGAAATGCCGCGCCTGGATGGTGTTTTACCAAGGGTACACTCGCATCACCTCCTGATGCAGAAGCCAATGTTGCTCCCATCGAAGAAGATACTAACGGCGTGATGGTGGTTGATGGGAGTATCCCTTGTCGTGAATTAGGTATTTTATCTCAGCCTATTACTTTACATATTCAAAAAGGAAAAATTATTGCAGCGGAAGGAAAAGACTCTGATATTTTAAATAATTTGTTCAATAAATTTAATACAGATGCTGTTCGAGTCGCGGCGGAATTTGGAATCGGACTGAATCCGGCTGCGGAATTAATTGGTTCTATGCTAGAAGATGAAGGTTGTTTGGGTACAATTCATATTGGATTCGGATCAAATATTACGATAGGTGGACTTAACCGAGTGCCGTTTCATCTAGATACGATTGTACGAAACGCGACAGTCTATATTGATGATAAAATCCTGATGGAGGATGGCATTCTTGAAAAATTTAATGAATCTTTGAATGAGTTAGTCACATGAATATTACCCAATATATCGCTAACTATTTTTTAAATAAAGATCACGAATGTACTTTAAACAGAGATACTGTATTGGCTTTTAACTATATCCATAATGCTTTCCTTACGTCTATTGAATTTATTGAAATGATCGCCAATTTTGAAGAGTATTTTTCAATCCAGTTTTTAGATGAGCATTTAAAAAATCCGGCTTTTAGTGTAGTAGGGTCACTTATTAAAATAGTAGATGAATTAGTGCAGAAATCAGCAAAATAATCGATTTTTTATAATCTTGCTTGACGACCCAGCGTTAATTCATATATTTTTACAGGCCTCGTGATACTTAAAATTATATATACATTAATTAGATAAAAGAACGGAATCCATGAAAGCTGTCATTTTAGCAGGTGGTTTGGGCACGCGTCTTAGCGAAGAAACAGAACTTAAACCAAAGCCCATGGTTGAAATAGGCGGAAAACCTATTCTCTGGCATATCATGAAAATCTATACCGCTCACGGTATTACGGATTTTATTATTTGTTTGGGATACAAGGGATATATCATTAAAGAATATTTCGCTAATTATTCTCTCCATATGTCAGATATTACCTATGATATGAAAGGAAATCGTATCGAAATTCACCATCAATATGCAGAACCTTGGCGTGTCACGCTGGTGGATACGGGTGAGACGAGCTTAACCGGCGGTCGTTTGAAGCGCGTGAGCAAATATTTAGACAATGAAGATTTTTGTTTTACTTATGGGGATGGCGTCAGCGATATCAATATTCGTGAAACGATTAAATTACATCAACGCCGTAAGACACTCGCAACCGTCTCTGCGGTACAGCCACCCGGTCGTTTCGGTGCGATCATGCATAATGGGGACGAACAAGTCACTGGATTTTATGAAAAGCCGCGTGGTGAAGGGGGCTCTTGGATCAATGGCGGTTTTTTTGTGTTATCTCCTAAAGTTTTAGATTATATCAGCGATGACATGACAACATGGGAACAAGAACCCATGCAGAAACTAGCAGAAGAAGCTCAAATGTCTGTTTATTTTCATGATGGCTTTTGGCAGCCAATGGATACGTTACGTGATAAAAGACAATTAGAAGAATTATGGCAATCGGGTAACCCACCTTGGAAGGTTTGGTAATGAATAAAAAATTTTGGGCAGGCAAAAAAGTCTTTATCACAGGACATACAGGATTTAAAGGCAGCTGGTTGACAACATGGCTTAAATTATTAGGTGCTACAGTCAGCGGATATTCTTTAGCACCAGGGACAAAACCCAGTTTATTCGAAGTTACTGATGTCGCTCATGGAATTACTTCTATCAATGGTAATATTTTGGACTCAGCGCTTTTGCTTGAGACAATCAAACAGCAACAGCCAGATATTGTTTTTCATCTCGCAGCTCAACCCTTAGTGCATTATTCTTATTTAAATCCAATTGAGACTTATACTGTCAATGTGATCGGCACAGCAAATTTACTTGAAGCAATACGTTCAATAAAAAGCGTGAGAGCCGTTATTGTTGTCACCAGTGATAAGTGCTATGAAAACCAAGAATGGGTATGGGGCTATCGAGAAACGGATTCGATGGGAGGATTTGATCCCTATAGCAGTAGCAAAGGATGTGCAGAATTAGTGGCTTCTTCTTATCGACGTTCTTATTTCAATACATCACGTTATGATCAACACCGTGTTGCCTTGGCGACAGTGCGTGCAGGAAACGTGATTGGTGGTGGTGATTGGACAGAAGCACGTTTAATTCCAGATTTAGTTCGTTCTTTTATAAAAAAAGAAACAGGCATTATTCGCAATCCACAAGCACATCGACCTTGGCAATATATATTAGATCTTTTACAAGGATATCTGATGCTAACAGAAAAACTTTGGCATCATGGGCCAGAATATGCTGATGCTTGGAATTTTGGACCGAATGAAGACAATGTCAAGCCTGTCGCTTGGATAGCTGATAAGTTAGTTAACTTGTGGGGTGAGAATGTGAAATGGGCTATGGGCGAAAGTAATAATCTTCATGAAGCGAACTCTTTGAAGTTGGATTGTAATAAATCACGTACATTATTAGGGTGGGTGCCAAAACTGTCTATAGATGATGCTTTGGCAGAGACGCTTGCATGGTATAAAGCACATCATCATAAAAAAAATATGTTGGATTTTACCTTACACCAAATTAGAGAATACGAGACAAAGGAGGCGATATAATGGCATCTTCTGAAAATAGTCATGTCTGTCGTTTTTGTGAAGCACAGTTAGAAGAGACTTTCATTGATTTAGGTATTTCGCCTTTATCCAATTCGTATTTAATGCAGGAAGATCTTAGTAAAAAAGAAATATTTTATCCATTACATACTCGAATTTGTCAGAATTGTTTTTTAGTGCAACTACCGGAATTTGAAACGCCTGAGAATATTTTTACTGATTATGCCTATTTTTCATCATTTTCTGAAAGTTGGTTACAACATTGTTCCAAATACACAGAAGAAATGTTGCAGCGTTTTGCGATCAATCCAAATTGGAATGTGATTGAAATCGCCAGTAATGATGGTTATTTACTACAATATTTTAAAGAAAAAAATATTCCTGTTCTAGGCATTGAGCCTGCCGAAAATATTGCAAAAGTGGCACGCGAAAAAGGGATTCCGACAGAATCAGTTTTTTTTGGTAAAGCGACTGCAAAAAGATTACGTGCTGAAGGTCAGCAAGCACATTTATTAATTGCCAATAATGTATTAGCACATGTGCCTAATCTCAATGACTTTGTTGCAGGGTTAAAAATACTACTCGCTGAGCAAGGCGTATTAACTATCGAATTTCCTCATCTTCTGAAGCTAATTCAAGAAAATCAGTTTGATACGATTTATCACGAACATTTTTCTTATTTTTCTCTGTTAACAGCCCAGAAAGTTTTTGCAAAACACCAACTCACTATTTTTGATGTTGAAGAAGTCCCTGTCCATGGCGGATCTCTGCGTATTTTTGTTAAGCAAAATAATAATAAGAATCACACAGAGACATCGCGAGTTGAGAAATTACTGGCAGAGGAAAAGAAATTTGGTTTAGATAAAATAGAAACTTACCAGAAATTTGCTGCAAATATTGAAAAATTAAAATACGAATTATTAGAATTCATGATTCAAGCAAAAAAATCAGGAAAGAAAATTGCAGGATATGGCGCACCAGCTAAAGGAAATACATTGTTAAACTATTGCGGTATCAATACTGACTTTGTTTCTTTTACGGTTGATAAAAGTCCTCACAAACAAAATCGTTACCTACCAGGCACGCGAATCCCTATTTTTCATCCTGATAAAATAAAAATAGAAAAACCAGATTATCTTTTTGTATTGCCGTGGAATTTGAAAAATGAAATCTTAGAGCAAATGGCATTTATCAAAGAATGGAAAGGAAAATTTATTTTATCCATTCCCCAATTACAAATTATTTAATAGAAAAATTTTAATTATGTTATTTGAAAAAACAAAATTATCCGGTGCTTTTATTATTACATTAGAACCCATTGAAGATACACGGGGATTTTTTGCGCGTAGTTTTTGCAGGAAAGAACTAGAAAAACAAGGATTACATGGAGAATTTGTGCAAACAAATATTTCTTATAATCACAAGAAAGGAACGTTACGCGGGCTTCATTATCAGGTCCCCCCACATGGTGAAGTTAAAATTGTCTCTTGTCGACGAGGCGCTGTTTATGATGTGATTGTTGATATTCGAGAAAACTCGCCTACCTATCGTCAGTGGATAGGGGTTGAATTATCGAGTGAAAATTACCGTGCCATCTATATTCCCGATGGATTCGCGCATGGTTTTCAAACGTTATGCGATCAAGTCGAATTACATTATTTAATGGGAAATTATTATATTCCCAGTGCCTCATCGGGAATTTGTTGGGATGATCCCAGTTTAGCGATTCCTTGGCCAAATCAAGATAAAATTATTTCAGAGCAGGATAAAAAATTACCTAGGTTTTCGTCATGAAAAAATCGGTATTAGTGACAGGCGCAACAGGCTTTATTGGAAGACACGTTATTCTGCCGCTTTTACAAAAAGAATTTACCCTTCATGCAACTTTTTCACAAAATAAACCTATCACAGAATATGATGTTACTTGGCATGCTGTGAATTTACATGATAAAACTGCAGTCGAAAATGTATTGTCAGAAATTAATCCGAGCCATTTATTACATTTCGCCTGGTTTGCAAAGCCAAAAGAATATTGGACTTCTCCGAAGAATTTAGTTTGGCTAGAAAGCAGTTTGCATCTTTTGAAAGCTTTTATTAAAGTAAAAGGCGAAAGAGCCGTTTTTATTGGTTCTTGCGCTGAATATAATTGGGAAGATGGTCTCTGCAGCGAATATTCAACGTCCTGTGTTCCAGACACACTCTATGGAAAAACTAAGCATGATTTGTATAATTTAAGTAATCGCATTTCAAAAAATCACGATCTTTCTTTTGCGTGGGCGCGATTATTTTTTTTATTCGGTGCGCATGAACACCCAGAACGTTTAATTCCTGCAGCAATTAAAAATTTCTTAAAACAAAAAAAATTTAACATTTTAAATGGCAATCAAATTCGCGACTTTATGTGTGTTGCAGAAGCAGCCGCAGCGATAGCTGCATTATTAGATTCAAATGTCACCGGGCCTGTTAATATTGCATCAGGAAGATCGATTACGATCTATGATCTAATTATGACTATCGCGAATCAATTACAATGTATAGATTTAATTGATTGTGAATTTCCGGAAAAAATACAATATCCTGTCGTGACAGCAGATGTGACAAGATTACGAGATGAAGTAAAATGGCAGCCAAAATATTCTTTGGAATCTGCATTAGGTGAAACAATTGCTTGGTGGCAGGGACAACAGTAAATGGCAAATATTTTATATATTTCATTAACAGGCATGACAGAACCTTTAGGAGAATCACAAGTTGTCCAGTATTTATTAGATTTGGCGAAAGACAACTCTATTCATTTGCTTTCCTTCGAGAAATCAATAGATCAAAATAAATATGCTGCGATGCAAAAAAAAATAGGAGATGCAGGGATTCAGTGGAAATTTTTTTCTTATTCCAATCGTTACGGTATCTTTTCAAGCGTATGGCAAATTTTGATAGCATTTTTATTTTTAAAAAAATGGACAAAGAAAAAAAATATAGAAATCATCCATGCTCGCAGCTTAATTCCCGCTGTGATGGGAGTTTTAATAAAGAAATTATCCAATATTAAATTATTATTTGATATTAGAGGATTTGCGATTGATGAAAAAATTATGGAAGGAAGAATAAGAGAAAATTCTTTGTTGAGCAATATATTAAAAAAAATTGAATCTTATGTTTATCAAAACGCAGATCATATTGTTACATTAACCCATGCCTCAAAACCCATTATAGAAAAAAATTATAAAATAAATTTAAAAAATATTACTGTGATTCCAACATGCGCTAATATAGAAATTTTTAAACCATTATCAAAATCAGAAAAAAATAATTTAAAAAAATCAATGGGATTTACAGAAGAAGATGTTATTTTCTTGCGTAATGGTTCATTAAATGAATCGTATGATTTTAAGGCGGAATTCAAATTATTTGAACAAATTGCGAAACTTAATCCACAAGCAAAATTTATATTCTTAAATAAAGGGCAGCATAATTTAATTTTATCTAATTTAGCTAAATGTCAAATTTCAAATGATCGTTATCAAATTATTTCGAGTGACTTTACAAAGGTAAATGATTATTTAAATGCTGCTGATATGTGTGTTTTTTTTATCAAACCTTCCTTTGCAAAACAAGCTTCAGCACCCACAAAATTTGCAGAGATGGTCGCAGCACATTTATATGCAGCGACAAATACGCAATATGGTGATATGGAGCAGTATTTTGGATCTTATCGAGTAGGTATTTTACTAGAGTTAGCTTTTGTGCATTCTGACCCTAAAAAAGCAGCGCAGCAGGTTTTAGAATTTATTGAAACTTCTCGAGATAATGATTGTGAGGATGATGGCGAAGATTTCAATCAATTATTCGCAGAGCATTTTTCAAAGAAAATTGCAGTAGAAAAATATCAACATATTTATATGGATTTAAATAAGGCATGAAAACCATCCAACAATTACACGAATTTATCATTAACACTAACACAGCAATATTGCTTTCTAATGTTACAGAAAAACAGATTTCTCAAACCTTAAAACCATTGTCTATTTATTTTTTATCTAATTTTACTATTAATCCAATAGAACCAATTTTAAAGTTATATTTACACGAATCAAATATTGCCCCCAATTTGACTTTCGGACAATATGATAATGCCATGCAAGAAGTGTTAGATGAATTCTCTATATTACGAACGCAACTATTTGATATTGTTGTTTGTGCTAATTATTATGATCCTCTTGATCCTGCTTTTTTAAATAGATTAAATTCGACAGAATCTTTTATTTTAGAACTCAAAAATTTATTTGATCTTGTTCAAGAAAATACGCAATCTCTTGTATTAATCAATACGTTTATTTTACCTTCAGTTTCAGAAAGTGGGATAACGTCAGTAAAAAATCCCACCCGTATTGATGCGATATTAGAAATTAATCGATTTATACGAAACTATACCAAACAACATGCGGACCGATGTTTTCTATTAGATTGGACGCGTTATTGCCAATTGCTTGGTGAAAATGAAAGTATAGATTATCGCTATAGGTATATATATAAGGCGCCTTTTAAGAAAGCATTTTTAAGTTACTATGCAGCAGATATTGCAAAAATTGCTCGCGCATTAAAAGGTTATGCAAAAAAATGCTTAATTTTAGATTGTGATAATACATTATGGGGCGGCATAGTCGGGGAAGAGGGTTCTACTGGGATCAAATTAGATAATCATGATTATCCAGGAAAAATATTTTATGATTTTCAAAACACTGTATTAGAGCTCTCGAAAAGAGGCGTGATTCTGGCTTTATGTAGCAAAAATAATGCGGAAGATGTCTGGGAAGTTTTTGATAGTCATCCTTATAGCCTATTACATAAAGATCATTTTGCTGCCGCAAAAATTAATTGGCTTAGTAAAGCAGATAATATTATCGATTTAATACAAGAGCTTAATATTGGTGTTGAGAGTTGTGTTTTCCTTGACGATAGTCCAACGGAATGTGAGCTTGTTAAGCTAGCATTGCCAGACATCACGGTTGTTCAAGTTCCTAATCCTATTTATGAATATCCTAGTTTATTACTAAAAGAAGGATTATTTGATACGTTAACAATTAATAAAGAAGACTCTGCGCGCAATCTTCAATATCAACAAGAATCAGAGCGCAAGGAAATTTTAAAAAAATCCCAAAATATCACCGAGTATTTAACATCGTTAGAATTGGTTGCAACAATACATTTTGTTAAAGAAAATGAATTCTCAAGAATTGCCCAATTAACTCAAAAAACAAATCAATTTAATTTAAGTACACGACGTTATACAGAGCCGCAAATAAAAAATTTTCATCAATCTGATGATAGCGTCGTATTTAGTTTATCAGTCAAAGATAAATTTGGGGATTATGGTCTCACGGGCGTGTTAATCGCGAAACGTGCTCATGATAATAATACTATAGGAATCATCGATACTTTCTTGGTGAGTTGCCGAATATTATCAAGAAATTTAGAACATGTTTTTCTAGAAACTTGTTTAAAACAGCTTAGTCAATATTGGTCAGTTAATCAGTGGCAGGCTGAATATATTCGTTCAGATAAAAATAAACAAATAGAAGATTTTTTAATTAAAAGTAAATTTAATACTATAGATAACCAAATTTATTTTCTTAATATGAAAGAATGGGATGGTTTTAATATTAACTATATCACTCTAATAGAAGAAGGATTAGAATATGCTTGAAACACGTATAAAAAAAGTATTATCCCAAATGTTTACTATTCCTATTGAATCTATCAATGATAATACGTCATATGATAATGTGCCAAAATGGGATTCGCTGGCACATATGAATCTTGTGATTGCTCTTGAAGAAGAGTTTGCTATTAAATTTAACCACATACAAATGATGGAAATGTTAAGCTATCCATTAATTGTTCTCACTATGAAAGAAATACTTCAGCCTATTGCTTCCTAAAATTAATATTTTTGAAAAAAGTGAGCACTATTATGCGAAACAAAAATTTCAACCAATTTAAAATTGGAGATTTTGCCAAGTTAGAACATATTATTACTCTCGAAGATGTTAATAAATTTGTTGAGTTAACTGGTGATGATAATCCATTACATGTTAATAAAAATTATGCGAAAAAAACTGTGTTTAAAGATACGGTAGTTCATGGCATGTTAGGCGCTTCATTTATTTCTACTATCATTGGAAAACATATTCCAGGAAATGGCGCACTATGGATTTCACAAAATTTTGATTTTCTATTGCCAACTCGCATTGGTGATCAATTAACAATTCTTGCTACCGTGATTGAAAAACATGAAAGCCAGCGTATTCTTGTTTTGGAAACAATCATCACAAATCAACACAAGCAACAAGTTGTAAAAGGCGTTGGAAAAGTTAAATGTTTAGAACTAGAAGAAACATTAGAGACACCTATTTCCACAGAAGACCAGAAAGTTATTATTATCGTTGGAGGTAGTCGAGGTATTGGTGCGGCAACTGCTGAATACTTAGCAAATAAAGGATATCGCATCGTATTAACTTATTTAAAAGATCAAGCGAGTGCTGAGGCTGTCGTCGCTACAATTCAATCAAATGGAGGAGAAGCCATCGCATGCCAGACAGATGTGAGAAATCCTGAAGCTGTCAATGCAATGATTGAAAAAGCGATTCATCATTTTGGTAGCATTAGTGGTCTTGTTTATAGTGCAACCAGTAAAATGATTGCAGCCGATTTTTTTGATTTAGATTGGAAAGATATTCAAGAACATTTAGATGTACAGCTGCAAGGTGCTTTTTACTGTGCTAAAGGTGTATTACAAGAATTTCTTGTTAAGAAAAGAGGATCTGTCGTTTTCATTGGTAGTATTGCGGCAGATGCTACCCCCCCTCTTAAAGTGGCAGGCTATGCAACGGCTAAAGCAGCCCTACATGCATTCTCTAAATCGCTTGCACTGGAATATGGACCGCACGGTATTCGCTTTAATGTGGTCTCTCCAGGTATGACAGAAACCGGGTTAATAGCGGATATTCCAGAAAAAACACGCTTGTTTACTAAGATGCAAATTCCCTTAAGAAGATTGGCGCAACCAGAAGATATTGCGGCAACGATTGAATTTTTGTTGAGTAGTGCAGCACGCCATATTACTGGTGAAACAATTCGGGTTTATGGAGGACAATTAATGATATAACTCCTAATAACAGCGATGAAAGCAGGGCTGGCATTACACTAGGAGGTTTCTACTGGTTTACAAATCGCATCTTCTATTAGTTTCACGGCATTTATACTCGCATTTGCTGATTCACAGATGCCGCTATTCAAGAGATTATAGTGCCATCGATGTTTTGGGCAAACCCAATAATTGCCTTCACACCAACCATATTGTAAATCAGCTCCTTGATGAGGACAGTAACGTCTTATTTGATAGTGCACTCCATTGCAATTAACTACAATTGTTTCTTTGCTTTCTCTGATGGTTTCAATAAGTTTAATATTATCAGTCAAATTTTCTAGTTCAGAATTTATAAAACAACTGATCCATGTATTATAAACATCGGGCGATCTTTTCATAGCTCCGCGAAAAGTGAGTGCAAGATCTTCTCCTTTAATATTACCTTCAACTAATCTACGAATTTGCCATGCAGGATAGGAGATCAAATAATAATTATCCTGAGGCAACTCTTTAGTTGTTATACATGTTTTATTATTAAGATCAACTCCGATATATTGTTCTTCAATTTCATTGATACCAAAATATATAGAATGCTGTATTATTTCTTTGATAAAAAATTTTTCCGTTTTTGCTTTAATAATATTGAAATAATTTAGAAACAAATCTTCCTTATTTTTTGGTTTATTTTGCTCATTTTCATCAAATAAATATTTTGATTTTTTAGCATAGTATTCTATCGATGATTTGAAATTCTCTTCAGAAACTCGTTCATCTGCTAAAGTTAAATAGCGATTTGCTTTAAAGCAATAAACATCCCCGGGCATAATACTATCAATATCACAATCTAAATTAAAAGATGAGAGAAATTTTATAACATCAAATTGTTGTGGAAAAATACTATCTTTCTGGAAATTAATTTCATAATGCATTGGATCAAGCAATGCAGGAGGTCCCGCCGTGGGAAGATAGCGTTTTGGTTTTAAAATTTTTAATGCATTAAGAACAGCACGATATTTGCTTAATTTTTTTTGCTTTGAAATTATTTTATATTCGTTGTCAGGCATTTCATAACAAATAGGATGCCATGATGCCCCAGAAAATTGAACCGTAAAAACATCCAACGGTCCAAATTTATTTTTAATATATTCACACCTATCAAAAATTTTGCAATCATTTAAGTTAAGAAAACTATAGCCATCCGCTTTAACTAGAATGCCAGAATCATGATTAATACCCGATTCATCCATAAATAAATAAACATTTATCTCCTGTGCTTGATAATGCTCATCGTTTGATAGCTCTATGATATGATGAGGTTTTAAACATTGAAGTTCTTTTAAAAAAGTCTTTGATTTGAAATTGGGGATTAAAAAAATTGCATCCGGCCTGCTTTGCAAGAGTTCCCCTAAAAATTCAGTATCAAAATGATCTTTGTGTTCATGACTAATATAAACATAGATATGTTCAAAATTTTTTAATTTATCTAAAACAAGAAAGTCTAAATGGTGATTACAAGGAAATTGTAACCAGGCAGAATCGTAGGCTCCTCGCTTAGATAGCCAAGGATCAAAAATCATTAATGTATTTTTGTGTTCAATAAGAAATCCAGCATGCCCTATAAACGTCAATTTCATCGTCCAACCCTTAATGATCCTTGAATCTTAAACTTTTGGATTTTAATAGGTTTTTCTTTATAATAATAGCAGTTTATTTTTCTTATATAGCGGCCTCACTAAACGCATTGACTTTGCGCGAATTTGTCTTAACATTGATCTCATTTTGTTTCCAGTTCAAGGATACTCTGGTGAATGATAGCGGCATAGATTTTTACGGTATTACAATTGGCATTCTGGCTTTTTTCTTGGTATTTCCATATGTCTATTATTTGTTACGGAAATTTGGTTTAGATCGCAAATCCATCATGTATGCTGTGGTACTTAGTGCGATTGGGCATTTTATAGGTGCTGTTGCTCTCTATTGGTTTGTTATAACGGCGGGTGCTGACTCCATATTCTATTTTAATAATGCCTCCATTCACTATCAGGGATTAGGATATTATTTTGCATTTTTCGTGTTGGGATATGCAAAAGCTTATTTACTTGGTGAGTCTTTTTTAGGGGCCTTCTTGATATCAGGTGCTTTAGGTTTTTTAGCTTCAATCTATTATCTATTAACCTATAAAATTTTATTAGACAAAATTTCAGGGAAATATCCACTCTATGAGATCGATAAGAAGCAATTGACTTATCCCGCTTTGTTATTGTTATGTTGGCCCTCTTATTTCTTTTGGAGTGCAGCAATTGTCAAAGACAATTTCGCTTTTTTATCGATTGGTATGATTTTGTTTGTAGTCGCCCGTGGAAAGATATCAATATCAAGCTTGATTATGCTAGGCATTGCATTCTTTTTAGGATTTATGATCAGACCCTACTTATTTATTATCTTTACATTCTCAACTTTTATTTATTTGTTATTAGGCAGCAAATGGAATATCTTTTTTAAAATAACCATCATCTCTCTATTAATTGCTTCAACATATGCGCTGCTACCTTTGTTGGGCGATTATGCGATGATGATGAATTTTTCAAGTTCTACATTGGGGAGTATGGGTGAATTTGCAGTACGTCAGCAGCAATATATGAATGTTGGATCAAGCATTCCCATTCCAACTCATAATCCCTATTTAACTTTTTTGTTTTTACCCTATCTAATATTTATAGATTTATTCTTACCGTTAGGGATAGGCGCGAATAATTTTATTGGCATAATAAGCTCAGTAGAAAATGCTTATTTCCTATGGTGGGCGGTATTTTTTATTAGAAATAAACCTCTATGGAAAGAGTTGAAAAATAACCTCAGAATAACAAGATTTTTCATGATATATTCTCTTTTTGGGATGTCATGTCTTAGCATTATGAATAGCAATTTGGGTCTTGCAATGCGAGAAAAGATGATGTACGTTCCAGCCATGCTGATTTGTATTTTCCTAACCTATGCCTACAAAAGAATGCGGCTCATCCATCACTATAATCAACAAGAAGAAGAACAAGATTGTGCCCAACCCAACGTAGTAATGTAGAGATTATCTATTGTTATGCATATTTCTGCTTCATTGACTGTTTGGCGTCATCTATGACCTATTTTTTTCAACGGGTAGCATATTAAAGCTTATATCATCAGTCGAGATAGTCTGATTAATTTGTTGTTTGATTCCAAAATAAATTCTTATTTTGCGGTAACAGGGATATTCAAAATATTTATGGACAATGATTGCTAAAGTAATAAGAACAATAAAATGTAGGAATTGTAATGAAACTTGATTTACATTCAAGCTATGGCCTACAAGCAGTTTGACTGGCGTCTGTAACATATAAAAAGCAAAGCTTGCTTCACCTAAAAATATCAATTTTTGATTGGATAACAACTTTGATATAACCCCTTTCTGAAGAGAGAAAATAATTAATAGCATCGAAACTGATGGCAAATACAACAAATCAAGCTGTATTAATTGAGGAACAAATGGATGGAGACAATATGCTGCACCTAAAGAAATAAGTAAAAAAATTTCAATATAGCTGCAGTTTTTTACACTTAAATTTACACCAATCAGACGTTTATAAATAAAAAATAAAAAAATTCCCATCATAAAATCAAGCAAACGGATAGGAGGGGATACATAAAATAAGCCTGCTAAAGATAGGTGGATATTTAAGATTGAAATATTATGTTCTAATCCTGTTTGTTTATGTGAAAAAAATAGAGCGATCCCTAAGAGTACTAAAAGATATCCGAATAGAAAAAAATTAAAGATATTTTTCTTTTTTACGGCTAAGGTTATTAAAAATGGAAAACATAGATAAAAAAACATTTCAGCAGAAATGCTCCAAGAAGGCTCATTAAATATACTCGCGGAATGGGGGATGATATCCTGTAGTAATAACATATTGACAATCAAATAAAAAAAAGTTTGACGAAAGTTTTCTTCAAATGCTGTTAAAACAAAAGGTAGTGCGATGACAAGGCATAAAATATGGAGCGGCCAAATGCGGGCAAATCGACCTACATAAAACTTAAGTTTTGTAATCTGTGAATTTGCAAAATCGTCACTATAAGCATACGTTAGAACGAAACCGGAAAGGGTAAAAAAAAATGTCATGGCGATGTAGCCCAAAGATAAAGACCAATCTACCGAATATGGTCTAATGACATAATGATCTATAAAAACTGAAAATGCTGCAAAAAATCGCAGACTGGTTAAAGCATCAATTCCCTTTTTTAGTGACATAAGAATAGGCTCGACATATTAAATTAATTTATCTGCATTTCAACTAACATATTATTATTGACTTTATTAACATCATATTTTTCCTGCGCAATGTTACGGCTCGCGGCACCCATTGCACTGACTTTTTCTGGAGATAAAATAAAATATTCCATTGCTTTGTAAAGTGCCTCCACATCTTTCCCAGGAACTAGAAGACCATTATGATGAGGAATCACTGTTTCTTTGCATCCTGGCGTATCCGTTGTGATAATGGGTCTTGCCATCGCCATGGCTTCAAGGACTGTACGAGGCATTCCCTCATTCCAAGAAGGAAGAACATAGACTGAGGCGTCTGCAATGCTATTTCTCACATCGGAAAGCTTGCCAAGATATTCTATATCACCATTTTTAATCCAATCATCTAATTCACTTTGATTAATTGACTCAGGATTAGTGTCGAGCCATCCTACAAGACAAAATCGAACATCTGGATAATGTATCTTAAGTCTCTGCGCAGCATTAACATATTCACGAACACCTTTGTAGTATAAAAGTCTTGCAATCATTAAAAAAGAAAGATGTTCTGGATGGGGGGCGGGATAAAAAAATGTACAATCAACGCCAGAGCCATTTACAACAGCGACGGGTTGATTTGTATCGATTAAATTTTCTTTAATGAAAAATGTTAAATTATCTGGATTTTGAAAAAATATCTTTGTATTTTTATTTAGCGCTGCTTTCAATAGCTTTCTTGCAATCAAACCAATCAATTTGCTTTTTACACTATGATTTAAAAATGCATATCCTGTTCCTGTCATCAACGAATAAATTTGTGAAATGCCTGCGCTATGCGCTGCTAGCGAAGCATACACTACTGGTTTGATAGTATAAGCAAAGACGATATTCGGTTTTTCAGTTTGAAAGAGTTTTTTAAGCGTGAAGAATAATTTAATATCATTGATAGGATTGGTACCATTACGTTGCAAGGGAATTGCAATAAAACGAATATTTAAATTTTCGAGTGATTGTTTAACGACTTTATCGTACGGCGCTAAGGCCACTACCTCATACCCTTTTGCTAAAAATTCCTGCATCAATTGAAGTCGGAAGTTAATCAAAGAGTCAGCATAACTTGCTACGAAAAAAATTTTTTCTTTCATTCCGAAGACCTTCTTGTTAAATAAAAGTTCTAAAGTCTGAACTTCTCATTTTATTACATGATTCCACGACCATATTGCAGATAATAGGGTCAATAACTTGAAAGCTATATTGTGCTAACATCTTTTCTCTCCCAGCAGATCCGAATTGTTTACGCTTTTCAGGATTTTCTATCAATATTAATAAATATTTTTCCCACTCCTCAACGCTGGAAGTTAAATAACCATTTTTCCCATGATCGATGATTTCAGTATTAACACCTACAGCAGAAGCAATCATAGGTTTTGCGCAAGCCATGTATTTAATTAGTTTGAATCCGCCTTTTCCTTTGTGATAGGGTCCATCAACTAATGGCATGATGCCAATATCTATTTCATTGGTAAGATTAATTTCATCAAGCTCAGACCATCCATCTTTCCAGTCTATACAAATAATTTTTACGCCAGGTATATTATATTTAGCTCCAATAATATACAAAATAATGTTTGCTTTTTTTGATACATTGATAATTGCTTGCTTTATATGATCCATAGAATGAATTGTAGTAGGAGAACCCACCCAGCCGATGATAATTTCATCTTTATATTTTGTACGAGATGTTATGGAAGGTTTGTAGAGTTCAGCATTCACAACAGTTGGGAGAGCAATTACTTGCTTAACTCCCATCGCAATGGCATTTTTCTTTATATAATCATTACCAACGATGATATGATGGCTTTTTCTCCAAACTTTTTTTATTTTTTTACCTAGCAAAAGCCTTACCAAAAATGAACGATGATTGTCATAAGTATGAAAAATAGCGTCATCTTGATCAATAATGAAGTGACGAGGAAGGAACATTTTCTCAAAAAAATAAGGTATAAAAGGAAATAATTCACCATCCATTAACACAATATCAAATTTTGACTTATTAAAAGTCAAAAAGAGTGCTCGCTGAAAATAAGTTTTTATCAAATAAAAAATAGAACGTTTTTTTTTAAAATAAAGATTATTAAGATAGTTAATATTAAAAAGCGGTTTTACAGTTATATTAAATCCCAATTTTTTAAAGCTATCAAGATATTGATAGATTCTGTAGCGCGGCGCTGCACCATTTTCGTCAAATCGCGGCACATACAACAAAGTTGGCATATTTAGTCCTTAAAGCTTCGTTAGAAAGATTAAATTGGTCAAAAAATCCCCGCCCACATCCAAAGCCCTGTACGGTTTTTATATCGAGATTATCCATTTTTTCCTTAGCAGTTGCTTACAATATTATCCATGATTTTTTCGGCAAATTCTAATTAGAAGTGCGACAAATGATAGCAACAAGTCGCAATAATTTACAACAATTAAATCAAGGGATTAGTGAAAAAGTAGTATTGTACTTTGTTGCGGATCTTTGTGATTCGTTATCTGCGAGTGTCCCAAAATTGGCTACCAAGTTATGGGCTGCTGTTGAATATCGATAAGTGTACTTTTTTTAAATTTTGCTCTCAAGTAATTCATCATTGGTAATTCATATAACCTATAGTACAAGCTCGGTACTGCTAAACAAGTTAATAAAATTATTATTGCCAGAAATACAAAACGGATGTGTGGAAATTGGTATCCGCCAATATATTGAGAGCATCTAAATAATATCGATAGGAGAATTGGATGTATTAAGTACATTGAATAAGATGCTGCACCTAAAAAAACTAACCATTGCGAACATTGTATTTTTTTTATGGACTCAATTTTTACTAGGCTTAAGATTATCAAGAATGAATATGTTGTATTTAAAGCCATACGGTATGTTGTATTAAATTGAGTGAAATAATGATCTTCAATAATACCATTAAGCAAAAAACCTAATACCCCTATCCCTAAAATAAATTTTGGTGCGTAGATGTATTTCATCCATTTTCTTAAAATAAAAGTCGCACAGCATCCTATTAAGAACTGTGCGCTACAATAACTACAAACAAAATGAATAAAACTGGAAGAAGAAGTATCAAAATAACCAAGGTTAACAAAAAATATGGAAATAAACCAAACAATAAGCAAAGAAATACCCAAATCAGAGCTTATGATTAATGTAGAAAATATCAGATAGAATAACATCTCGTATTGTAATGTCCAGGCAACCAATACAATTGGATTTTGATTATAAGAAATGAGAAAGAAATTTTTTAAAAAAAGTGACCATGTTATATGAACTTTATAATCATGATCATACGAATATTTACTAAAATAAATATAAAAAAATGTTACAAGAATCAAGATAGGCCAATAGCCTGGAAAAATTCGCGTTACCCTTCTAAAAGCATATTTTGCAAAATTTTGATACCCTCCTCCAATATCATCCCAATGCGAGTAGCTAATAATGAATCCACTTAATACGAAAAAAAATGTTACTCCGTTGTGCCCAAATAAAAATAACGAATGTAAAAAGTTATAACCTAAAAAAATTTTAGAGTTCAATGAAAGATGATAAAGAACGACGAGGAAAGCCGCTATTGCACGGGAAACCTGCAGTGAATCCAGTCTATTGTTTTTCAACGTTATTCCATTTTGAGAAGCTATTAGAGCAGGAGTGAAACTCATTCCTTAAATAATCCATTAAATTTTTGCTAATCACATTATGTTAAGTGTACCTTAAAAAATATTTTTATTGCTTAAGAACTTGGTGATTATATCTCTGAATAATCAGTTAAAGTAAAGAGTAATTAAAAAAAGCAAAATATAAATTCTAAAATGATTATTTTTTGATACTTATTGGATCATTCATTTATACTCGTAGCCGTTGCTTTAACCATGGCCAGCTTAATTGAGTGATAACTTTCGTTCCTAATTCATTTGGATGACAATCGCCGGGGATTTGAAAATTTTTATTTCCCACCGTATATTTAAAAGAAGCTCCCATGTCATAGTAAGGAATATTTTCTTTAGCAAAAAAAGAACTGGCTTGAGATAGAAAAATTTGGGTCGGATCATGTAAATTTTTTGGATAAAAAGCATTAAATCCAGTTGTAATAACTAATAATTGTGCATGATGCGTTTTACACCATTGATGGATGCTGAGAAATAATGCTTCGCCATAACGAATTGCCAACGCATTATCAAATTGTAAATCAGGGCTGGCAGGTACTATGGTATTGCTTGAGAGGCTGGCATTGGTATATTTAGAAATAGTATTACGAACCAATTGCAGCAACAGAGAATGCTCATAAAGCCAATTATTAAATAGCATTTCTCTTAATTTAATTTTGGGGAGAGGATGAAAATTAGCGGTTAATTGTAATGAATGTGCATTCGCTAAAGTATAAATATTTCGCTTCATTGCTCTGCCAATATCATCCGTATTTAAAAAAATTAAAACATATTTTGGCGAAACTTGATCACCATATTCTTCAAGATAAGCTAAGAAGTCTGCGGCTCCCCATCCACCCACAGCCGCATTTAAAAAACGATATTTATCTTTTCCAAAAACATGATCACTTTCTATTTGTAAACGATGAACATAAGTTTGTTCTGCAGGAAGTAACCAGCCAAAGGTAAACGAATCACCCAATACTAAAATAGGAATACTTTGGGGATTAACAGCAGTATCCCTTAAATGGGGAGAATAATAATGACACAAAATACGCGTTTTTCTTATTTGTTGCCAGCCTGTACCGGAGTTTGGGTTAAGTAAATAACCACGCTCAGAAAATTCTGTTCTGGATATATTAATAGCAAAAGGCAGCCCCCAACTTCGAATGCCAATTTCTGCAAGTAGGCATCCAATCAAAATAGAAAAAAGTAATAGTAAAAAATTTTTCATTGGAATTTTAAAAAAGTGTATAAATAAAAGGAGCTATCGCGGCATTTTGCGATAGGAAAATTAAACCCGCCAGCAATAACATAATGAGGATGATGGGCAATAACCAGAATTTTTTTCTGACTTTCATAAAGCCAAAAAAATCGATTAATAAATCGAGCATTAGTAGGGTCTCCTTAAATCATTATTTCCTTCGTTTGAGATAAGCATTCTATACGTGAATTCAGTAGAATTAAAAGATAAATGCAAAATATTTTTATGAGTGATTCGCCTTAAAAGCGCAATGGGCGAAAAAATGGCGAAAAAAACAAATCCGAGTAATATCCTAGAATTAATTTGCTGAAGCATATTTAACAAGCATTCATAGAGCCAATTAAAAGGTAATAATAATGTGGGTTTCCAAAAAAATAGAATGATAAAAAAACTCAATACACACCATCCCCATCGTGGAAGAATAGGGTGATGATGAAAATGTGCTAGTAGGAAAGCAAAAAAAATAAAATATCCTGATACAATTAACCCAAATTTGATGAGCTCTTTATTGCTTTTAGCTGTCATTCTCATTTTTTTCTCCTTAATCCAGTGCAATGGCTTCGCCTTCTTTGAATTTCTTTTTTATATATTCGGGTTGTTCATGTTTTAGAAGTAATATATTTTCAAGCACTAAACAATCGATATGTGTGCTCATAAAGCATCGAAATGCATCTTTTGGCGTGCAAACAATAGGTTCGCCACGGACATTAAAAGAGGTATTAATTACCATGGGGCATTGCGTTAAATCAGAAAATTTTTTAATTAATTGATGAAAACGTGGATTTGTTTTTTCATGCACTGTTTGGATTCGTGCAGAATAATCAACGTGAGTGACTGCTGGAATCAAGGTACGTGCAGTTTTTAATTTATCAAAACCTATGCTTTTGTCGCTATGACAAGAAATATATTTATTCTGATTCACATTAGCAACGAGTAACATATAGGGACTGTGGGTACTCAAGTTAAACCATTCCTGGCAATGTTCTTCCAATATCGCGGGCGCAAAAGGCCGAAATGATTCTCGAAATTTAATTTTAAGGTTCATGGTAGATTGCATCGATTGGCTGCGTGCATCGCCTAAAATGGATCGATTGCCCAATGCCCTTGGGCCAAATTCCATTCGTCCTTGAAACCAACCGATTACTTTTTGTTGATTTAAAAGTTCTGCAGTTTTTTCTAATAATATTTCGTCAGATAAATAAGAATAATGTGCGCCTTCTTTGTCGAGATATTTTCTTATTTCATCATTGGAAAAATGCGGTCCTAAATAACATCCTTGCATGCTATCGGTTAGGGTAAAATGGCGAGGATTTTTTAAATATTCGTGCCAAACGGATAGGGCTGCACCGAGTGCACCACCTGCATCACCCGCAGCAGGTTGAATCCATAGTCCCTTAAAAATTTTATTCTGCCAAATTTTGCCATTTGCGACGCAATTCAGTGCAACGCCACCGGCCAAGCATAAATTTTCCATTCCAAATTCTTGTCGAATGGATTGAGCTAATTTTAAAACAATATCTTCTGTTACTACTTGGATTGAACGGGCAATATCCATATCTTGTTGAGTGATTGGCGATTCGGGCTCTCGAGGTGGACGACCAAATAAATTAGCGAAATGAGCATTTGTCATTTTAAGCCCGGTTGCATAGCCAAAATATTTCATATTAAGCCGATAGGTGCCATCGTCTTTGACATCAATTAAATTTTTATAGATTAGATCAACATAATTGGGTTCTCCATAAGGGGCGAGTCCCATTAATTTATATTCACCTGCATTGACTTTAAAGCCGGTAAAGTAAGTAAAAGCAGAGTAAAGTAATCCTAAAGAATGCGGAAACCTAATTTCCCATTGCGGTGTTAAGGTATTATTTTTTCCAATCCACAGAGATGTTGTTGCCCATTCGCCAACCCCATCAAGACAGAGAACGGCTGCCTCATCGAAAGGTGAGGGAAAAAAAGCAGAAGCAGCATGAGATTGATGGTGTTGTGTAAAAAGCAGGGGCGCTTTAAATTTTTTTTTGTTTGATGTTAATTGCGAAAGCTCTCTAATTAAGTTTTTTTTCAAAAATAACTTATCTTTTAACCAGATAGGCATTGCTTTTAAAAAAGATGAAAACCCTTTTGGTGCAAAAGTTAAATAGGTTTCCAATAATCTATCAAATGTCAGTAAAGGTTTATCATAAAATACAATATAGTCGATATTGTCTAGGATCAGATTGGCTTCTTGTAGGCAATATTGTATTGCTAGTTTTGGAAATTGGGCATCATGTTTGATACGAGTAAAGCGTTCTTCTTGAGCACATGCAATAATTTGACCATTTTTTATTAGCGCAGCTGCACTGTCATGATAGTAAGCCGATATCCCTAATATGTTCATTTTATTTTTCCATTATCCATTATAAGTTAGGCCTTTTATCGGGCTATCCTCTACTTGACAAGGTCCATACCGTACTCTATAAGAAATCCGAGTAAAGATTTTAAATGGATTTATATAGCATAAAGAAACAGTGCCCTGTGTATTTAAGAAACATTTCCAATCAAGGAGTGAGTCTGTGATAAAAGTCTTTCAGAAACGTTGGTATGATATAGAATTTAAAGAATTTTATCAGCTTACTCATAAAAAAATTGCTACCACCGAGTTTTATAGGTGTTTTTACAATGTTTTTTATAAAACATATACCTCTTGGGAGCATTTGCCCGCGCCTTATCTTTCTACCAGAAGACAAGTTGCGCATCATTTAGCAAAAATTATTACTGATAAAAAAACTCACACCGTCCTGACACTAGGATGTGGGAATGGCATTGTTGAAAAGGAATTGTTGGTTAAAATACCTAATTTGACTATTTTTACCTATGAACCTGATGAAACTAATTTAGGGTGGCTTAAAAATTTACCTGCCGTGAAATTAAGTTTTGGAAAATTTCCTGACTGTTTACCTTTGCATCAGCGCTATGATTTAGTTTATTTATGTGATGTGGATCCTGTTTTTTCTGATGCAGATTATATATTATTTTTACGCCAAATTAAGAATCTCACTCTAGCGCCTATTATTTTGACGCATGTCTTAAAACCACTACCAACGGTATTTTCGCATCTTAAATATTGGACGAAATATATCCTTGCAAAATTAAATTTATATAATTTGGGTCAATTATTAGGATATTCACGTTATTTTCGGGAACATCAGGAAATTTTTAAACAAGCGGGATATGCTGTCGTGCAGAAAGGAAGTTTGTCCAAAGAGTTAATGTGGATAGAAATTGTGCCTATATAATAAAGGGTAAGTATGGACTCGGGGAAAAGTAAAAATTTGTGGTACTACATTCTCGCCAATGTATTTATTTTATTGATTTTTATTTTTTTACTTGAAATGGGCGCGCGAGTATTTTTATATTTTTCTAGAGGTTCATCAACAGTTGGATTACCAGAAAGAACGCAGTATTTAAGTTATCAACCTTTTGTGATGTTTGGGCCTGATTGGGAATCGTTATTAGATCCAATGCAACATCCTACAATTAAAAATAATGTTCATGTACATCGAGTATTATTACTGGGTGGATCGACAGCAGCGCTTTTCCCAAAAAAAATATTAGAAGCAGCCTTTCGAAAAAAATTTCCTCATCATGAATTTGAAGTCATCAATGCAGCAGAAGGTGGATACAATGCTCGACAAGAAGTCATTGTTGCATCGCTTTGGGGGGCGCATCTCGCACCTGAAATTATTATCTCACTTGATGGTGCGAATGATTTAACTCACCGCATCAGAATGAAGAATACGGGGAAATTTTATTTAGATTCTGCCTATAATTTAGCACTTAAGCAGCCATTTTTATCACCCTTTGCGCATATATTGCGTCACTCACAACTAGTGCAAGGCTTGCAACGTTCCGGTGAGCGATTAATGATTGGCACCGCAGATCAATATGCAGATGCTGTCCCAATTTATATTTCAGCAGAGCATAGCATTAATATATTAGCCAAGGGATTATCTGCAACGCGTATTATGGTACTGCAACCATTTATGTCATTTAAAGCGCCACTTTCAAAAGAAGAGGCGCAATTTACTGCCTATCAATATCGCGAAAGTGTCATTAAGACTTTATATAATGTAGAGAATGAAAATCTTAAAAAACTAGCGACACAAGATAAAGTGATTTATCTTGATGGACGTTTTTTATTTAAAGGGATTAATAAAACTTTATTTAGTGACGATGTACATTTTGTGGATGATCAAGGATATCGTATTTTGGCAGAAAATATTGTTAATCAGTTGACTAAGAATAGTTTTAAAAAATAATCTTAAAGAATAGGGATAGTGTGAATAATATGATTAATAATAATGTAATTAAACTTTCCCGTTGCAGTATAGATGATTCAGAGCTTCATGCGCTTAAACAAGTTTTTTCAGATGCGTATTTAGGCATGGGAAAGCAGGTTTTTGAGTTTGAGAATGAAATAAAAGCTTATCTTAATACGCAGCAAGATGTTGTTTGTGTCAATTCAGGCACAGCAGCGTTACATCTTGCAGTGAGCTGTTTGGATATTGGTCCCGGGGATGAAGTCTTGCTGCCTACACTTACATTTGCAGCGTGTTATCAAGCGATTTCTGCAACAGGCGCAACGCCTGTTGCGTGCGATATTAGGGAAGACACACTATCAATTGATTTACAATCTGCTGAAAAATATCTAACCCATAGAACGCGTGCCATTATGCCAGTTCATTATGCCAGTCATGTGACTGAAATCGATGCGATACATAATTTTGCTAAAATAAATCAATTGCGCGTTATTGAAGATGCAGCGCATGCTTTTGGGACAGATTTACCTAATGGAAATCGTGTAGGTTCGCAAGGTGATATTATTTGTTTTAGTTTCGATGGAATTAAAAATATTACTTGTGGTGAAGGTGGCGCAGTGCTTACAAATGATTCTATTTTATTAGAACGTTTACGCGATGCGAGATTACTGGGAATTGAAAAAGATTCTCTTAAACGAAAAGAAGGTAAGCGCAGTTGGGAATTTGATATCAAACATCAAGGTTATCGTTATCATATGAGTGATATTAATGCGGCAATAGGGCGAGCGCAATTACGAAAAATCAGTGGTTTTAAAGAAAGGCGACGAAATATAGTTCGCGAATATACTAAAAATTTAAAAAATATTTCTATCATTACTCTCTTGGAACTAGATTATGAGAATATCATGCCACATATTTTTGTCATTCGTGTTTTAAATCAAAAACGGGATGGACTAAAAAACTATCTACAAGAATATAATATAGAAACAGGGATACATTATCGGCCTAATCATTTATTAACGCGTTATAAAACTAAATATTCTTTGGAAAAAGCAGAGAAAATTTACCAAGAAATTTTAACGTTGCCATTACACGTTGGGATTACTGAGCAAGAGCAAGAAAATATTATTAGTTTAATAAAAGAGTATTGTCATCATGCCTAAAGTATCTGTGCTAATGAATTGTTACAACGGAGAACGTTATCTACGAGAAGCGATTGATAGCGTGTATGCGCAAACGTTTACGGATTGGGAAATTATTTTTATTGATAATGCCTCTACTGACCAGAGTGCCACCATTGCAAAATCCTATGATGCGCGCCTTAAATATTACAATACACAGAAAACAATTCCTCTTTATGCGGCAAGAAATTTTTCGCTGCAATATATGAGAGGAGAATTTATTGCATTTTTGGATGTTGATGATGCCTGGATGCCAGAAAAATTAGCGGCGCAACTAGCTATTATGGAAGATTATTCTTTTATTTATCTGGTATGTTCTGGTTATCTTCTTGAAAGTGGAAATAAAAAAATAATAACTCGTCAAGTCTCAAAAAACGCACGGTTTTTAACTTTTCAAAACACATTAAACAATTATATTATTAATTTGTCGACTGTTATTTTACGGTATGATTCTATTTCAAAAAATAAGATCCAATTTGAAACATCTCTTAATCTGACTGGAGATTACGAATTATTTATGAAATTTGTTCATACGAATGCAGCCTATTATATAGCAGAGCCATTAATTTTATGGCGTCAGCACGGTGCTAATCTATCGGTAAAATTAATTCACGAATGGCCGCGAGAGCTTGCTGAAACTCATCAGCGTTGGGAGCAAGAGTTATTGCTATCAGAAAATGATAAAATTGCTGTTGATAAATTCTATCGAAAAGGAGCCGGACTTGTTTATTTATATAATGGGGAATATAAAAAAGCTCGCAAGGTCGTAAAAAAATACCTTTTTTATGATGTAAAGCTCTCGATTATCTATTTTGTCGCATGGAATAAATTATTTGTGAAAGGATTCCGGAAATTAAAGGGTATTTGATTTTTTGAGGATAGGGTTTATTAATGTTATTTAATAGTTATCTTTTTATTTTTATTTTCTTACCGTGCACGCTGCTTTTATTTTTTTATGTGGCCAAATATAGTCATCAATGGGCTTTGGGAATTTTGTTTTTAGCTTCTTTGATTTTTTATGGGTGGTGGAATTATCAGTATGCCTTCATCCTCTTATCTTCTGTTGCAATAAATTTCTTTATCGCAAAATGCATATTAAACTCAGGAGTAGCTAAAAAAAAATTTTTATATTTAGGGGTTATTTTTAATTTAAGTTTGTTAAGTTATTATAAATACATGGACTTTTTTGTTGAGAATATTAATTATTTAACGCATGCAAATTTGTCCTCTCTAAATATAGTACTTCCATTAGGTATTTCATTTTTTACATTCACGCAAATTGCTTTCCTTGTTGATTGTTATCGAGGATTAGTTAAGCAATTTCGTCTTTTGCATTATGGATTATTTGTGACTTATTTTCCTCATTTAGTTGCAGGACCTATTATTCATCACAAAGAAGTCATGCCACAATTTGATAAAAATAGAACATTTCACTTTAATTATCGAAATTTTTTATTAGGAACAAGTATATTTGCGATTGGGTTATTTAAAAAAACGGTCTTAGCTGATTATTTAGGAGCGTTGGCAAATCCTATATTTGATGGATATCTACCGCATATTTCTACTCTTGATGCTTGGGTTGCTGCATTATCTTATACGTTTGAGATTTACTTTGATTTTTCAGGTTATTCAGATATGGCTATTGGGTTGTCATTATTAATTGGTGTTAAACTGCCAGTTAATTTTTATTCGCCTTACAAGTCTGTTGATATCATTGAATTTTGGCGTAGATGGAATATGACTTTATCGCGTTTTTTGCGTGATTACTTGTATATCCCTTTGGGTGGAAACCGAAATGGTTTTTGTCGTCGATATTTGAATCTAATAATTACTATGGTGTTAGGTGGTTTGTGGCATGGAGCTAGCTGGACATTTGTTTTATGGGGTTTCTTACATGGTTTTTATTTAACTATTAATCATGCTTGGCGTGCACTGAAGAAATATTTGAACATTCAATCAAACAATGGGTTTTTATTTAATTTTTTCTCAGGGATGATAACGTTTTTAGCTGTCGTGATAGCTTGGGTAATTTTTCGAGCCCCCAATTTTTTAGTGGCTCGTGAGATCTTGGAGGCCATGTTTGGCCAAGTATTTATGTTGCCGAATTTTTGGCATTCCGAGGCAGTTATTAAAATATTTTTACAAAATTTTTATAATGCCTTCACGTCGGAGTCCTCATTACTTGGATGGATTGTTACTCATACATCATTCATACTTATTGTAGTGTCTATGGCTATTATTTGGTTGTTACCCAATTCCTACCAATTTTTCAGAAAATATTCACCGGCTTTTTTGCCATATCAATTGCAATATCTAACTGTCTCGAAAGGGTTACTCTGGAAGCCTAGATTGGTATGGAATTATTTTATTGTTTTAGCCCTAGTCATTGGGATTATACATATACAAGCTTCAAGTATATTTCTGTACTTTCGATTCTAGGATATAATATGAAAGCTGAAATTTATCGTGAATCTCTACTGACAGTTCTTTTTTTAACAATATTTATTTTACTAGGAATAATTTTATTTAATTATTATGAAGGTCCTGGAAATTCATTTTTTCATTCAGATATGTTGGAAAATAAAATAGCGGATGCATTTATAAACCACAAGAAAGTGATTTTTCCATATAACTACAATGATCGAGGAGTAGAGAAAGTTTATCTTGAAAAATTATCGACAAGACCAGAAGTGTTAGTCATAGGCTCAAGTCGAGCTATGCCTATAGGGCAAGATTTGTTCAAAAATCACACTTTTTATAATGGCAGTGTCACATCAGCCTCTTTGGAAGATATTTTATCCATATATTATTTATATCAAAAAAAAGGTGATCCAAAAATATTAGTGCTTAGTTTAGATCCGTGGATATTGGATAAGAATCATGGAATGAAAAAGTGGAAATTTACTTTTCTATCTGAATATATTGCCGCTAAAAAATTATTACTAAATAATTCAGGTAAGTTAAGTTATCTTGAAAAGATAAAGATCGTATTTGAAAAATATTCTCAACTTTTATCTTCAGAATATACCTATGGTTCTCTAAAAAAATGTTTTTTGCCACCCACAGTTGCTACTGATGATGTGATAATCGATCCCATTGGTAATCCGTGCCCTTCCTGCTTTATAAGACTTCCAGATGGTACGCGTCTTTATCCTATCGATCGAGAATTAACAACTTCTGAGGAGGCTGATTCAGCTAGTGTTTATGCACTACAGCAATATCCAAATGATTATGGTAATTATACTGAGCTTGATAAAAACTATATTAGCATATTCGAACATTTTATTGCTTATTTAGTCAATCATCATATCAAGGTGATTTTTTATCTGCCGGCGTATGAGCCCATCGCTTATTCGGCAATTTTAACTGATAAAAGATATGCAATGATTAATGAAGCTGAAAAATATTTTATTTCTGTCGCATTGAAATATAACTTTCAGGTGATTGGTGGCTATAATCCAAGTAAACTGCATCTTCAGGCGAGTGATTTTGTAGATGATTTACATTTAAAAAAGAAACCAATAGACACCATTTTTAAACAACAATTGGTAGTATAAAATTTTAAGGATTTAAGTGAATTATGAAAAAAATATTAGTTGTAGGATCTGGTGGGTTAGTTGGGAATCATTTTTTAGAATTATTTTATGAAAAATATAAAATAGTCGGTGTCGATAAAAATATGGATATAAAAAAACTGGCAGATCATCATGAATTTTTTGATGTCCTTGTTTTTTTGGCACAATCTAAAGAATATATTAACAAAGTATTTACTGAAGATTTGATGAATACCAATGTGAATTTGTTAAGATATTATCTTCATCAGTTTTCTGGAAAATGCCCTAAAGTTATTTTGTTTTCAACAGGCAGCGTTTATCAGGATAGCAAAGAAGAGATTAATGAAAATTCTGCTTTAGTGAATGAAAATATTACTTCCTATGCGGCTTCAAAAATAATGTCTGAAATACTTGCCAAATCATTTGCAAGTTTCTATCAAAGTATTGCCATTGTTCGTCCATTTACTATTTATGGAGCTGGCCAAAAGTCAACGATGCTTTTTAGTCGACTACTTAATAATTTAAAAACAAAAACCCCCATTGAAATTGGGCAGCAAGGCGGAATAGAATTTAATCCTGTTCATGCTGAAGATACCGCCAGATTTATTGATTATTTGATTAATCGAAATTTTCAGGGCATAGAGTATTTTAACCATTTTGGGACTGAGATACTCACATTGAAAGATTTAGTTGATAAGATATCAAATATATTGGCACTCTCGCCCGTTATTTCTGAGCGAGATTGGCCCTTTAAAAAAATGGTAGCAACCTCAACCAATCACGATTTTCATCCGACAGTAAGTTTAGAAAATGGCCTATCAAAGATGATTTCTGGAGTAAAAACAAATGTCGAAGAAAGAAATTTTTCTTGATGAAAAAATCTGGTTGTCAGAATGGCGACAACAAAAGCAATCACTGAATCGATGTGCTCGATGTGCGTATGATGAGCTTACGGCGGGTATTATTTTTGACGGAAAAGGAATCTGCAATTATTGCCATCAACATGATGAGCTTATTAAACAATATCCTGGTGGCAGTATTGGCGAGCGTGATTTTGCTATTATTGTAGATAAAATTAAACAGGCAGGGAAGGGTAAGCATTATGATGTGATTGTGGGCGTCAGTGGTGGTTGTGACTCATCTTATTTAATTACTTTGGCAAAAGATGTGGGATTGCGCCCCCTAGCAGTTCATTTTGATAATACTTGGAATTCAACTATTGCGGTTGAAAATATTAATAATGTACTTGAAAAATTAGATACTGAACTTTGGACTTATGTTGTCGATAATCAAGAATATGATGATCTTTATCTCGCCATTTTAAAAGCTGGAGTCTCTGATTTGGAAGCAGCAACAGATTTAGGTCTTGCTGTGACGCTTAATACTGCGGCCAGTAAATTTAAAGTTAAATATATTTTAGAAGGGCACTCTTTTAGATCTGAGGGAATCTCGCCTTTAGGTTGGATGTATATGGATGCAAAATATTTATATAATATTCATCGCCAGTTTGGTGTGTTACCCAAGTTACGAACCTACCCTTATATGTGGCTGTCACTGCAATTTAAATGGATGCTTTATAATCGATTTAAAAAAATTCGTCCACTTTGGTATTTAGATTACAATAAAGACGAAGCAAAAAGTAAGTTAACAAAAGAATATAACTGGCAGTGGTATGGCGGGCATCATTTAGAAAATCGTATTACAGCATTTTATCATACTTATTTTTTACCTAGACGATTTGGTATCGATCAACGCGCGAATGGTTTTTCTGCTCTAGTACGTTCTGAACAAATGAGTCGCAGTGAGGCCATCGAATTACTTGAGTCCCCACCTGACTGCGATTTAAGTTTAATAGAGATGGTAAAAAAACGTTGGAAATTATCTGACGAAGAATTTTTAAATCTAATGACATTACCCCTCAAAAAATATACTGATTACAAAACGTATAAAAAAACTTTTGAGAAATTAAGACCTTTATTTTACTTGATGGCAAAATTAGAGCTAATCCCTTGGAGTTTTTATGTTAAATACACCGCTAAAGCTGCAAAAGAATGAGTTATTCAAGTTTACTTTTAAGAATTTAGAACAATATTACATTGCAGCTTTAGAAGCGGGATACGATATCATTTCATGTCAAAAATATATTGAATTAAAAAAAACAGCTATAAAAAAAATATTAGTCGCTCGAGTTGATATTGATGTTTCAGTGAAAAAAGCAAAGCTGATTGCTGATATCTTTAATAAGTTAGGTGTAAGAGCTACTTTTTTTGTTCGTCTACACGCAAACGAATATAATCCATTTTCATTTGAAAATTACAAAATATTAAAATTTATTCGTGATTCCGGCCATGAAATAGGATACCACTCAGAGATTATTGATCAATCTGTTATTTGGGATGAAGAAGCAGATAAATGTTTGATGCGCGATATTGAAATATTAAATCACATGCTAGAAATTAAATTAGTAGGCGTTGCTTCTCATGGTGGCATGACGGGATTGAATAATTTAGATTTTTGGAAAAACAAAAATCCAAGTGATTTTGGCTTGCTTTATGAAGCATACGATACACAGCCGGCATTTGATCTTTTCAATAATTCTTTTTATGTCTCTGATTCATGTTGGACTTATTGGAAATGTTATAACAATGGGAAATTGTGTGAAACCGACCGTCGCAATTTGGCGGATCATGTTAAAGATAAGCATCCTATTATTTATTGCTTAACGCATCCTGAAACATATTACCACGAACATTTTTATGAATGATTATATTTTTTGTTCAATTGGTATTTTAGGATGGATGTTAATAATATAAATTAATATATCTTTTTTGCTAATGAGTAATAATAAACTGGCTATCATAAATATTATCAAAAATAAAATATTGCATTTTACACAATATAACAATAAAAATAATAATAGAGCTATGCTTATATTGATAAGCCTAAAATTTATTGGATAATATTTATTGCTGAAATATATATTTAAAAAAAGTTGAAATAAACTTGCAATAAATAATGCAATGACAGCCCCTGAGATTAAAAATGTTTTTATGAGAATCAGTGCTAATAATAAATTTATTAATCCTGCAATTAAATTAACCGCAGCCATTTCTCTTGTTTTGTTAAAAATCCACTGCCCTGGTGTAAATATATAAAAACTTGAAAATGTATAACTTAATAAAAGCAAGGGGATGTATTTTCCAGCATTGAAAAAATCTTTACCGACGATGATCGAAAGAATTTGTTGGTTAAATACCATAAAAATAGCCGCACACCATAATGCAAATAACAAGCATATACGAAATAAAAAAGAGATAAAATGCGGCATTTCTGGCTTTTTGTATTCAGCATATATAATCGGTGTAATACTTAAAGAAATGCAACCTAATAGAATTGACACAATCGAAGCAAACCGAGAAGCCACTCCATAGATGCCCAATGCATGAAAATCACAAAAAAATCGGATTAGCCATTGATTCAAATTTGCATACAGATAACCACCGACTGCTGCAATGCAGAGTGGGAAAGTAAAATTTAACATTTGCTTTAATAACTGTTTTGAAAAAATAAATTTATAATTATCTCTGCCATAATAATAAGCCATGACGCAACCAATAAATTGGGCAATGGCACTTCCTATAAAATAGCCTTTTAAGCCCATATTCATAAAAATAAAGGTAACAATTAAAATCAAACTAAACAACATGATCGATACAGATACTATGGTGTATTCGATAACTTTTTTGTCCCATCTTAACTGAGTTTCCAGAAAAGTAAATAAACCAAAAAGACATATATTAATGAGTGCGAGATTAAAAAGTCCTTCTTGATGCGGTAGACCTAATATTATTTTACTAAACTTAGGAAAAAGGCTAATCAATAAATAAAAAATGATATATGAAAAAAATACATACCAAAAGCCTGTCGAAATGTAGGTTTTTTTAAGAATATTATCTGGATTATTTGCACAATATTTAGGAATTGCTTGGCTAATTTGAAGGGTAATAATATATAAAATAATAGGAGAAATAGTTAGTAATAAAGTAATAATTCCATATTCAGATGGAGATATCATCCTTGTTAGAAATGGCATTAAAATAAAATTAATAAGTCGAATAGCAAAAACACCAATGGCATATAAAAAAGTATCTTTTAAGAAAATTTTAAACATGCCTTATTCCCAAAAATTCTTAATTATTAATTAAGTTTTGATAAGCGAGATGTCTGAGCGGTTCATCTTCTAGCTTTGCATTTTTATACTGTATCAACAAAGTAATTAATTCGACATATTTATCAATTAAAAATTGACCTACATTTTGATCAAACCATTGTTTTGATTTTATGCCAATTTGTCGATATTTATCTGGATTTTCTTGAAAATCATATAAAATATCTGCAATTTCGTTGACTTCAAGTGCATGAATAAGCGGAAGGTCATGGGTTGCTTCTTTTCTTTTTATTTTAGCGCCACCAATAACGGGTATGCCACAAGAAAATGCCTCATATGTTACACCTCCCCATGAAATAACTTCATCATTAAAAATACCTGTTACTATATTTGCATATTTAAGTCCCGCATAAATGTGTTTTCTGTGCGTTGTTGGAACCCATTTTATATATTTTTCTATATTGAGTTCAGCTACTAATGCTTTTGAGGCTTCTATGTCACAGCCATATTCAAATAAAACAAAGATAGGATTTTGAAATCTGGATTTTTCTTTGATAAATTTTGCATATCCTCTAATTGCTCTATCATTGCCATTATAATCAGTTCCTGTTTTCCACGAATGTCTCATATGACTAAATAAGACAAAATCATGGTTTTTTAAAAATGACCATTTATCTATGCTTTCAGGACACGTGATAGGATAAATCATCGCCATGTTCCAATCTATCCATTGTCTTCCTAAATTTATCAATGCATCATGTACATGTAAGTCATGACTTGCAAATGAAACAATAGCCCGTACTCGTTCAATTGCACGGCGTTGATATTTCATGATATAGCGCATCAGCGCAGAATATGGAAAATATTTTTTTCTTGAATAATTAAATAAATCTGTTAATTGATAAGCATCTCCACCGTAGGGAATTAAAACATCAATGCGAATGTTTGCTCGTTCAAAAAATGCGAGTACGCCGCAAGCAAAAACTAAATCAAATCCAGCTAATGATTTTTTTAATTTTTTTATGGCTGTGCTGACTTTAGGTGAAAAAGGGATAAAAAAATCTTTAAAACTGATCTGTGAAATGATGGAGACATAATCCATTTTTGAAACATCATCGAAGGTATCTGCTTGTGGAAAAAAATTCTCTGATAGTTCATCAAAGATAAACAAATGTGCATCAATTCCCCTGTCTCGTAAGTAGCGGACCATAGAATAGAAATTGTTATTCATATTATTAACGAAAGCAATTTTCATAACTTGCAACCTATTAAATATTTTATTTTTTTTATTACTATAATCATAATCTATATCCCTAATATAAAAAGTTCAGAACCTAGTAATGTTATGTCATTTTTCGAATGATTTGACTTATACAAACGAGGCATCGCCATTTTATGTGCTTTAGCAGCAAACATTTTTTTCTCTTCAAGAATGTTTCCTTCCACTAATAAATAAAAAACACCTAGTTTTGTGCATAACTTAAAACGAATATCAGCTATTACATCTTTGAATAGAGCAGGATTACTCACGAAATAAATGTTAGCTCGAGGAATTTTTTTATAGCGTGTAATAACGGCTAAGCAATAACATTGTTCATTATTTTTTTTTATTAAAAAATGTTTGCAAATTAAATTTTGATGGGTTTGATATATATGACGCAGATTAAGATCTAATTCTTTTTCAGAAATATTGATTTTCAAAACAACATTTTTTTTTCGATGTAATAATTTTGGAATAGGAAAAAAAAATGTTTGAGTGTCCTCTAAAATACTAAATCCTATTCGTATCAAGAAATTAAGAATATGAGGCGCTGGCGATAAATTTGTCCATGATATATTGGGAATTTTCATCACACCAGCAAAAAGCGCCATAGCATACCGTCGGTAATTAGGATCAACATACCATGTTGTCAAATTACATATTTTTTGTATGCCCGTAGGGGATTCATATTCATAGAAAATAGTTCCCAAAAAACCCACAACTTTTTCTTCATCTTCGAGTAAAAATCCTGGAAAATCTCCCTCTATTTTCCATGAGCGCGGTGCAAAAAGTTTTCGCCAATGGTTTGGGATGCCTGGATAAAATCCCTCAAGTAATTTTACAATATTTTCTTTATCTTCAGCAGTCGCTGGTCTTGCATTTACTTTGGGCATGTTGATTTTATTCCTAAAGCTTGAAATATCGCCTCTACTCGATCATAAGCTGCAATATTTAATCTTTCATAGGGAGAGCTATGTTTCGCATACTGGTCATTGACGAGAAGAATATGCTGGATTCCATTTTTCTGCAAATAACTAATATGTTCATCTCGATAACTTCCATTTGGAAACGCATATATATCCATTTTTGGAAAGTTATGTTCTTTAAAAAAATTTTTGCACTTATGAAAATCTTCTATAAAATATTCTATTGATTCATTTTCCATGCTGTCATGAGAAAAAGAATGTACTCCTATCTCATGTTCAGTAATCACATCTTTTATTTCATGTAACCTGATCATTCTTGTTTGAGGGTATGATATTAATTTTGAGAATATCGTCTCATGCAGATTTTTCAAAATACAATTGCGTTCTTGAGTAGCAATTTTCTTCAGCGCGCGGCTCACAGCAAGTCCGATAACAGTTTTACTTACTTTTTTTTCTACTAATTTATTTGCATCAAAATCTAAAAAACGAATTTCTTTTATTAAAGAAAGCGGAGCAGCATTTAAAAAATCATAAAATAAAATATTCCATAAGGGATTTTCACCTAACAATTGCGAAGGAATAATATTTTGATTGGCCTTTATGTTGTGTTTTTTGAGAATAGGCATTGCATATTCAATAAAATCATAATAACCATCATCAAAAGACAAAATTAGTTTGGGTTTTTTGTATACCGCATCTATTAACTCGTGAAATGTTACGATCTCGAAATGTTTTTTAAGAAAACTTAATAACTCATCTAGGATATAAGGGTGCAATGGCGGCCAAAAAAGATTTTTTTCAGGAGAAACACGATGCAGGCTTAAAATTGGAACGAATTTATTTTTTTTTATTTTGGCTAGCAATTGTGTGTGATATCCCACTAGATAGGCTACTCGATATACGAAAGATTTTGTTATTTGTTTAAACATTGCCGTTTTTATCTCGAGATATAAAAAAATAAGATATGACTAGATGAAGCCATTTCCGGAAGCTCACCCTCTTGTTGGGCGTAAAAAATTTTGAATGATCAAAGCCCTTTTATATGTATAAACTAAAAAATGCGAATTAATAAAACTGGAACATACATCATCTTTTCACGCATAGCAACACTCAAATAGGTATTCACTATGCTTAGAGATGACGATCCAACTATGGAATAGAGTGATTAATTTTAGGAAGGAGGTAAGCAAACTGTCAATCGATATAGTTACATGAATGGAAAGCAATAAATGGTATTTAGTCTATACTTTTGATACATTATAAGGAAAATTTTCATTAACATAAGAAGGAACACATGGATTGCAATTGGAATCTCTGTGTTTCAAAAAATGATAGGATACCGCTGTGTGTGGAATAGCTGGAATTGTTCATTATCACGAAACTGATTTACAAAAATTAGTCACATCACTACGCCATCGTGGCCCAGATGACGAATCTATTTATCTTGAAGATCATATTGCCCTTATGCATACACGATTGGCTATTCAAGATGTAGAGCAGGGCGCTCAGCCTTTTCATTATGGCGATTTCTCAATTGTTTTTAATGGTGAAATTTATAATCATCATGAATTACGTCGCAATCTCACAGAATTTCACTTTCAAACCCATAGTGATACGGAAACACTACTCTATTTGTTTATTAAATATCGTCATAAGATGTATGAATTAATAGATGGCATGTTTGCATTTTGTATCTATGATAAAAAAAATAAGGAAATTATCTTAGCAAGAGATCGCGTGGGTAAAAAACCACTTTATTATTACCAAGATAGTCATTGTTTTTTATTTGCCAGCGAGCTTAATGCAATAAAATCAGTAAAAAAATTGACTGTACAATCCGACGCAATTCTTTGTTATTTACGGACAGGCTTAATTTGGAAGCCATATACAGCGTATGAAAATGTACTAGAACTTGAAGCGGCTTCTTATTTGGTTCTGGATGTAGAAACACTGAAAAATGAAATACATCCTTATTTTGATATTTTGGAGTATTATCAAAAATCAAATTATTCAGACAATTTTCAAGAATGTGTTGTGCAGCTGGAAGAGAGGCTCAAAAGAAGTGTTGCTGATCGTATTACTGCTAGTGATGTAGAAGTTGGCGTGTTTTTAAGTGGTGGAATTGATAGCAATCTTATCGCAGCATTTGCGGCGCAAATTAAGCCAAATATTAAGACATTTACAGTCAAATTTTCAGGCTCTTATGATGAGTCACACCTGGCGCGATTAACAGCTGAAAAATATAAAACAAATCATATTGAATTAAATATATCCAGCCAACTTTCAAAAGATATCGAAAAAATTCTGTTATCTTATGGTGAGCCCTTTATGGATAGTAGCGCCATCCCAAGTTACTATGTTTCGCGCGAGGCGAGCCAGCATGTCAAAGTGATATTGGGCGGAGATGGAGCTGATGAATTATTTGCAGGATACCGTCGTTATGTGCCGGTGAAACATCACTTAGCACGTTATTTTAAATTGATGGCCCCCTTACTTAAAGTGCTGCCGAAAGCAGAAAATAAACAATCACTCTATAATTACTTATATCGCTTAATAGCGATGTCAAATAAACAAGGGTTGGATTATTATTTGTCGGCGACAACCGATATTTTTGAAGATGTAATGCAATTTGAAAATAATAAAATTACTACAAAACTCAGTGAATTTATCGAGAATATATTTGCAAAAAATCATATAAGTAATCTAAAAAAAATGCTTTATGCAGATTATTCGGTTATTTTATTTTGTGATTTATTGGTCAAAATGGATATTGCATCGATGGCCAACTCATTGGAAGTTCGCAGTCCATTTTTGTCTAAATATATGCTTGAATTTGCGCCTCAGTTACCAGATCATTATAAAATTAATAAATTGAAAACAAAATTCATCCTAAGAAAATTGGCTGAAAAATATTTATCACCCACATTAATCAATCAACCCAAACGCGGTTTTGAAGTGCCTTTAAAAAAATGGGTGGATCATGATTTACGAGACAATATTTTTGATGCATTAAGGCCGGGGAATTATGCAGAAAATTTTATTGATAGATATTTCATACAAAACATAATAAATAGGAAAATTGCAATTTCTCCGGAAAAACGTGCCAAAATACTTTGGTCACTGTATTGTCTTGAAGTTTGGCATGCCAAGGCGTAAATAATGAGAAAAAAATCGCAATTCTTGCAAGCTACCCACAATCACTTATTAATTTTCGTTTAGCATTCATGCAAGAATTGATTGCACAAGGATTGACAGTAATTGCCATTGCGCCTTTTGATCAAGAAATTGCAGATGAATTAGAAAGGCAAAAAATTCAGTTCATCCCAATTAAAATGGAACGAAATGGCATGAATCCATTTGCGGATATTTTGTTTTTTTTGAAGATTTGTAAGATCTTAAAAAAAGAAAAAATTGATATTATTTTTTCTTACACAATCAAACCCATTATTTATGGGTCAATCGCCGCAAAATTTTCAAAAATCCAAAAAATTTATTCTATGGTAACGGGAACGGGGTATATTTTTTTAGATGTTAACTTGAAAAATAAAATTGTTGGGCTCATTGCACAGAAATTATTTAAAATTTCTCTTTTTTTTAATCAGCTGGTGTTTTTTCAAAATAATGATAACTTAAATTTTTTTCGAAATAAAAAAATCATTTCATCTCGAAAACCTGTTGCCATTATTAATGGATCCGGCGTGGATTGTGAGCTATTCTCTCCCGTTGAGTATCCTAAAAAAATCTCTTTTTTAATGATCGCAAGATTATTATATGACAAAGGTATTCGTGAGTATGTTGCTGCAGCTAGAATGATTAAAAAAATCTATCCTGATGTTAAATGTAAATTAGTCGGTTGGATTGATACTAATCCTAACTCAATTTCAGAGCAAGAATTGAATGAATGGATACAAGAAGGAAGCATCGAATTTTTAGGTAAACTATCAGATGTCAGACCAGCAATCGCTGAGAGTTCAGTGTATGTATTGCCCTCTTATCATGAAGGAATTCCGCGGACTGTGTTGGAAGCGATGGCAATGGCACGCGCAATTATTACAACCAATGCCCCGGGATGCAAAGAAACTGTTATTCACAACAAAAATGGATTATTGGTAGCTGTCAAAGAAATTACCGGACTTTTTAAAGCAATGGAATTTTTTATTTTATCCCCAGAGAAAATTCACGCCATGGGTAAAGAAAGTCGAAAATTAGCCATCGAAAAATATGATGTTAATAAAGTGAATCTTAGTATTTTAAAGGCCATGCAGCTAACAAAATAAAAATAAATTATTTAATTTTTTTTTGGATTTGATCAACGACATAATTTGCAAAAGGCATCGAGCAAGTAAAAGCCGGTGAAACTGCATTTAATATGTGATACGAGCGATCATCCCCTTCTAGAATAAAATCCATTTCTAATTGACGCGTTTTAATATTAATAAGCTGTGCACGAATCCCCGGCTTCCCCCAACGGGTGTAATTTTCTCTGCGAACGTCATGGGCTAATTCTGCAGCATGATTGACCAAAATTGTCCGGTTATATTTTTTTATTTCATTTAAAGCAAGTCTTTTGAAATCAAAGCCTGCGTGGATGAGCAAAGTCAGTTCACGATAAACAATATCAAATAACTCTTTATAATTAAATTTTGATATTCCTTGATATTGTTCGCGCCAAAAGGCAGGGATGGCGGTTGGGCCAATTTTGACATGGCCGTCGTAACTGATTGTAAAATGGACGCCTAAAAAAGGATTTTTTAAATCTGGAACAGGATAAATATGGGTTCGGAAGGATTCTGTTGGTTGCGTCGCATACAGATATAAACCCTTAAATGGCAGAATGTAATAGTTTTTCGAAAATCCAAATTGTCGTGCGACTTGATCAGCATACAATCCAGCCGAATTAACAATAAAGCCACTTTCATACTCACCTTGTGTCGTATTAATTTTGTTATTTTTTTGATTTAGAAATCGTACATTAAAGTGCATGCTTATCCCTTCGCGCTCGGCATCTTCACGAATGTGTTTTAAAACAATTTTAGGGTCGACTGATGATGTGGTTGGAGAAAAAATAGCATGTTGGAAGGTTTTAATGCGCGGTTCAATTTCTTTTGCATCCTGCGCTGAGATGAATTGCAGTACAATATCATTTGTTTTGCCACGTTGCATGAGTTCATGCAGCCCGACTAAGTCTTTTTCATCGCGTGCGACGACTAATTTGCCGCAGCGGTTTAGGGGAATATTTTTTTCTATGCAATATTTTGTGAGTGCGATGTTACCTTGTTTCGTCAATTTTGCTTTTAGGCTGTCTTTACTATAGTAAAATCCAGCGTGCAAAACACCACTATTCCTGCCGCTGGCATGCTCGCCCTCTTGAGTTTCTTTTTCTAAAATAATAATTTTACAATCAGAATAACGTTTTTTTAATTCTCTGGCGATGCTGAGTCCGATAATTCCAGCACCAATAATGATAAAATCAGCGGTCTTTATAGGTGAATGTGTCATAATTTTGTACTTTCCTGTTGGAAGAATGCTAAAGAAAAATTTTTTATGTATTTTAACAAGATGTTCAACTTGTTCTTATGAAAATATCCGTTTAAGATTCAACCTAAAATATTATTTTGTCTATAAGAGTGCACTATTTTTTATTTGGAAGTAAAAGGTAAGCAAATAAATGTTCAATAAAATATTGATTCTCTGTCTTGGTAATATCTGTCGCAGTCCTATGGCGGAAGCTATTTTTAAACATAAAGTGGCAGCGGCTCAATTATCTATCGAAATTAGTTCTGCAGGCATTGCCGCGCTAGTCGGGAAACCCGCGGATCCTATCGTACAAGAAATATTACTTGAACACGGCATTGATTGCACTTTGCATCGTGCACGTCAACTCACGTCAGTTATGCTGTTGGATGCAGAATTAGTGCTGGTAATGGAGAATTATCAACGCAAAGAAATTGAATGCAATTTTCCAAATGTTTGTGGTAAAGTTCACGCTTTGGGAAAATGGGGTAATTTCGAAGTACCCGATCCGTATAAAAAACCAAAAGAATTTTTCAAAGAATCCTATCAATTGATCCTACAAGGCATTGATCAATGGCAAGCGAGGTTATGGAATTAACATGCTGCGAGTTATTATTTTATTGTTGTTGATCGTAGGACTGAATGGTTGTTTTATTGCACCAGGAATGAAGATGCGATCAGGGCCTATGCCGAGTGCGCCAAGCCATGATATTAAGCCTAAGTTTATTCCAATCACTGTGAGTCTCGTACGACAGCTTAATCAATCGAGTATCTCAAGTCAGGACGATGCGTATTATTACCATGTGGGTGCGCACGATGTATTGAGTATTTTCGTTTGGGGACATCCTGAGTTGAATGGGCCTACGGGAATGACAGCTTCTGAACAAGGGGCCAATGCGGGGCCCTCTCTAGCGCCCGTGGGTTATTTGGTGAGTTCAGACGGCACTATCTTTTTCCCTATGGTTGGGACCATCCATGTTGCAGGCAAAACGACCGAACAAAATCGCATGCAATTAACCTCTTCTCTTAAAAAATACATCCGCAGCCCACAATTGGAAGTACGTGTAACAGGTTTTCGTAGTAAGAAAATCTATGTGATGGGCGAAGTGTACCGACCTGGTTTGCAACCGGTTACGGATTCTCCCATGAGTATTACAGATGCTATTAATTTAGCAGGTGGATTGGATCAAAAATCAGCGGATCCTAGTCATATCTTTATTATTCGTGGAGATTATGCGCAGCCGGATGTTTATTGGTTAGATGCACAATCGCCGGATGTTTTATTGTTGGGTGAGAACTTTCGCTTGAAAAGTAATGATGTGATTTTTGTTTCAACCGCAGAAGTGGCTCGCTGGAACCGTGCTATTGATCAGATTTTACCAACTGTTCAGGCTGTCTGGTTTACCAATTCTTTGATTAATAGCAACTGATATTTAATAGAGTGACGGAATCTATGCAAGATGCACTGCAGTTCAAATCGAAGCCATATAGTTTCTCTCTTCCATTTTCAGATGATAAAATTGATCTGAGAACACTTTATTTTGCTTTATTAGTAGAAAGACGGTTAATACTCAGTGTTGCGTTAATGACACTCGTATTTGGAATTTTTTATGCAATCTCAATTACACCACAGTATAAGGCAAACGTACTATTTCAAGTGGAAAGCAAACAAGCGGGCGCCACACTTTTGAACAATTTTTCGGCATTAGGCGAAGTTAACAGTGCATCGTCCGCGGATATTCAAACAACGTTAATCAAATCGCCCTTTATCTTGTCTTCCGTTGTTGAATCATTAGGGCTAGATGTGAATGTACAGCCGCATTATTTTCCCCTGTTCGGAAGTATGTTTGCGCGACATCATGCAAATGCGCTGCATAAGCCCATTTTGAGTATGCACCAATACGCGTGGGGTGGCGAAGATTTACAAATAGCTGAGATGCATGTGCCTATCAACGCAATTAATAAAAGACTCAAATTAATGACAGGCCCGAATAATACTTATCAAGTTGTTGACGAAAATGAAAACGTTATCTTAGAGGGAAAAGCCAACCAAATCGCAAAAAATAAAGATAATTCATTCTCGATTTTAGTGAAATCATTAAAGGCAAATCCTGGAACAGAGTTTTTTTTAACAAAAGTGGCGAGTGGCAATATTGCGGATCATCTTGCATCACAATTACAAATTAACGATTTAGGACAAACTTACCAACTCAATAAAACAGGTGTTTTACAAATGTCTTTGGTAGGGCCTAATCCGAAAAAAATTGTTGACTTGCTCAATGCAATAGCTATCAAAACGGTCCAAAGTGACGTAGAAAATAAATCAACAGAAGCGGCACAAACATTAAAAATTCTCAATCAACAATTACCGCTTGTCAAAGCATCACTCAACTCAGCCGAAGCTGCATTAAACCAATATCGCATGCGTAGTGGCACGATAGATTTAACGATTAAATCTCGTATACTCCTAAAACAAGTCTCTGATGTGCAGCGACAAATTGAAGGCGTGAATTTATCCCGAATTGTC